>SAMEA104315432__coassemble_1325_pt1 | contig 9897 bp, 12 predicted proteins | sample SAMEA104315432__metabat2_low_PE_014 | metagenome-assembled genome bin SAMEA104315432 (sample SAMEA104315432) | gut metagenome | biome: Monkey gut; feature: monkey-associated habitat; material: faeces | place: China | collected 2013 | reverse complement strand
TGATTGTTGAATCAAGAAAATAATTTAGTTTAAAATTAAATTTATATAGGGGCACAGAAATATATTTAAGTATATTTTTGTGCTTTTTGTTTTAAATCATTGAAAAAGACCAAAATATATTATACAATTAGGGAGCAAAAGGAGAGTGTGCAATGAAGGCAAAATCAATAAAAATTATAATTGTAATATTTATATTATTTATAATAGCTGGAATAGTGTATGGTGTAACACACAATAAAAAAGATGAACAGCAAGAAAATAAAGACATATCATACCAAACAGTAGATATGATTACAAATATAAGGCTTGGAATTTCAAACTTTGACAGCATACATCCATATGTAACTAACAACCAAGAAGCAATTTATATAGGCCAGCTTATATTTGAACCATTACTCAGTATAACCGAAGATTACAAAGTGTCTGAGTGCTTAGCAAAAGAATGGTCAAAAATTGGAGATAAAACATATGTAATTAAACTAAACGAAAATATACAATGGCATGACGGAAGCAAGTTTACAGCAGAAGATGTTAAATTTTCAATTACTAAACTACAAAGCCAAACAAAGTCTGTATATTATTCAAATGTTAAGAATATAAAAGATGTGGAAGTTGTAGACGAAAATACTGTTAGAATTGAATTAAAACAAACAGAACCATTTTTTGAATACAACTTAATATTTCCTATAATATCATCAAAGCAATATAAATCAACTAACTTAAATTCAAATACAATACCTTTAGGAACAGGTCAATACAAAATTGCTAAGATACAAACAGACAAAATTGAACTTAGCAAAAATGAAAATTGGAGAAACATTGATACAGAAAATGCTAATATAAAAACAATATATATAAATTTATATGATACTAGAGGGAAAGAATATAATGCATTTAAATTAGGAAGCATTGATTTAATTCATACTAGCAATAATAATGCAGAAGAATATATAGGAAGTATGGGATATAATAAAAAGGTATTTGCAAACAGAGAATACGACTATATAGCATTAAATTGTCAAAATACTATTTTACAATATCCAGAAGTAAGACAAGCTATTAGCAAAGTTATTGACAAAGAAAAAATAGTAACATCGACTTTAGAAAATAAAGTTACAGTGGCAAATTATCCATTGATAAATAACAGCTATTTATTAAAAGATATTGAAGTATCTAACAAAACTAATACTGAAAAAGCAAAAGAAATTTTACAAAATGCAGGTTGGAAATATGAATATGGACTTTGGCAAAAAGAAATAGACGGAGTTACTAAAACAATAAATATTGATTTTGTTGTAAGTAAGAGTAATAGTCAAAGGGTTAAAGTTGCGCAAGCAATACAAGACCAATTAGAGTTATTTGGAATAAAGATCAATGTAAAACAGGTATCAGATTTACAATATAAACAATATCTAAATAATAAGGATTATGAAATGATATTAACTGGAGTATATACTTCAATAGCACCAGATTTAAGCTACTTCTTAGGAGAAAATAATTTATCTAATTACAAAAATGATGAAATTATTTCTGCTATAAATGAAATAAATAATATTACAGACCAAGAACAATTAAAAGAAAGATATGCTAAATTTTTTGGAATTTGCAATGAAGAAGTTCCATATATAGGTTTATATTATAATAATGATATGGTGGCATATTCTACAGATTTAATGGGCGATGTAAAGCCAAACTGTTACAGTATTTTTTACAATTTTTCTAACTGGTATAGACAATAAAATTAAAAAAATTATAAAAAATGCTTGACAAATAAAAATAATAATATATAATAAACACAAACAAACGTTTATAATATTTAGGAGGAATAAATAATGGGTAAAGATAATTCGGAAAAAATGAAAGCACTAGAAGCAGCACTAGGACAAATTGAAAAACAATTTGGTAAAGGTTCTGTCATGAAATTAGGAGACTACACTGCAATGAATGTAGAAGCTATACCAACAGGAGCTTTAAGCTTAGATATAGCCTTAGGAATTGGTGGTATTCCAAGAGGCAGAATTATAGAAGTATTTGGGCCAGAGTCTTCTGGTAAAACTACTTTAGCATTACATTTAATTGCAGAAGCACAAAAAATGGGTGGAGAAGCAGCATTTATTGATGCAGAACATGCTTTAGATCCAGTTTATGCAAAACATTTAGGTGTTAATATAGATGAACTTATAGTTTCTCAACCAGATACTGGTGAGCAAGCATTAGAAATTGCAGAAGCTTTAGTTAGAAGTGGTGCACTTGATATTATAGTTGTAGACTCAGTTGCAGCTTTAGTACCAAAAGCAGAAATTGATGGAGATATGGGAGATGCACATGTTGGTCTTCAAGCAAGATTGATGTCACAAGCATTGAGAAAATTAGCAGGTGTAATTAACAAATCAAAATGTGTAATTGTATTTATAAACCAATTAAGAGAAAAAGTTGGTGTTATGTTTGGAAATCCAGAAACAACACCTGGTGGTAGAGCTTTAAAATTCTATTCTTCAGTTAGACTAGATATTAGAAGAGTAGAAAGCTTAAAACAAGATGGAGAAGTTATAGGTAACCGTACAAGAGTAAAAGTAGTTAAAAACAAAGTAGCTCCACCATTTAGAGAGGCAGAATTTGATATAATATATGGAAAAGGAATATCTAAAGAAGGTAACATACTAGATGCTGCTGTTAACTTAGATATAGTAGAAAAAAGCGGTTCATGGTTTAGCTATAATGGAGACAGAATTGGACAAGGTAGAGAAAATGTTAAAGATTACTTGGCTAAAAATCCAAAAGTAGCTGAAGAGATAGAAGGAAAAATTAGAGCAAACTATGAAAAAGCTTTTGAAAAAAGCTTAGGTGAAGAAGAAAACGATCCTGAACAAGATACTGAGCCATCAGATGATGAAGAATAATAGGTGAAAACATTGTACGATAATATAGGAGAATTTGATAAATTAAAAACTAAAGTATTAAAGTATATAATGTATAAGAAGAGAACAGAAAGAGAAGTAATTCAGAAGTTCTCTTCTTCTGTTGACCAAAACTTATTAGAAGATGTTGTTGAACATTTAAAAGAAATTGGATATATAAATGACGAAAACTACATAGAGAGAGCAGTTAATGAGTTTATGGCTATAAATACATTGTCTATAAAAGAAATGAGAAATAAACTATATGCAAAAGGACTTAGTAGTGATATAATAGACACATATTTTGAAAATCATGAAGACGAAATATTAGAATATGAAATAAATTGTGCTAGAAAAATTATAATAAAAAAGCAAACTCAAATGGAAAAAGAAGAAATTGAACAGTTTTTATACAGAAAAGGTTACTCTTCAGAAAATATTAGAGAAGCATTTGAAACATTAGAATAAGGGGAAATATATGCAAAACGTATTAACATTAGAAACAAATAAATATAAAGTAAAGGTGGAAAATTTTGAAGGACCACTAGATTTGTTATGTCACTTAATTGATAAAAACAAAATGGATATTTGTGATATAAAAATTAGTGAAATTACAGACCAATATATTGCATATTTAAATGCTATGGAAGAGCTTAACTTAGAGATAGCAAGTGAATTTTTAATAATGGCATCTACTTTATTATATTTAAAGTCAAAAACACTTTTGCCAAATGATGTTGAGGATGAAAAAGAATTAACAAAAGAGGAACTTTTAAGAAGGATTATAGAGTACAAAAAATATAAAGAAATTACTAAAACTTTGAAAGAATGTGCAGAAAATAATTCTAAAAAAATATTTAAAAATCCAGAAGTAATAGAATTGCCAAAACAAAAACTAGAAGCAACATACACAAAAGAAATGATTTCTGAAATGTATAAAAATGTAATAGAAAAAAATGCACAAAAACTAAATCAAAATGCTAAGAATATTGAAAGGATTGCAATTACTGATACATATACTGTTGAGAGCAAAGTAAAAGTAATGTTTAGAGAGCTTATTCTTAAAAATAAATTTGTATTCAACAAACTATTTTCATTAAAACAATGCAACAAACAAGAAGTAATGACAGCTTTTACAGGACTTTTAGAACTATCAAGAAGAAGCAAAGTAGTTACTAATCAAGAAGAACTATTTGGAGACATCACTGTAGAAAAGGCTAAAAGATAATAAGATATTTGTAAAAATAAAACTGCTGTAAATACTTATAGCAGTTTTATTTTTTGAAAAGTTCAGAATGTGAACCAATGTCAATTAAGACTAATATAAGAAGATTATCTAATTTTTGATATTCTAATAAAATATCAGGTTGTACGTGACATTCCCATATTCCGACTCTTTTTTGGTTCTAAAAGATGGTTTCTATATTTTGCAGGTAAAAGTTGATTTGTTGATAATAAAGTGATTACTTCATCTAAAGCTTTGTAGTCAAAATTAGACTGACGCTGCATTTTCTTTAATTGTTTTTTGAATCTATTTGTTAGTTTTATATTATATTGTTTCATCCTTATTTATATCCTCCAATATTTCAGCTAAATTTTTATAACTTTTATATTTTTCTGGATTTGCTATTATATCTTCGGCTTCTTTTATTGCTTCTAACATTTCTTCATTATATTTTGGTTTCTTTATTGCAAATGGAATACTGTCAGTCATAACAACTTGTTTTAAAAATATTGTTACTGCTTCTGCGATATTCATTCCTAAATCATTTAGAGTTGTTTCTGCTTCTTTTTTTAATTTGGGTTCTATTCGTATATTTAATGTACCAGTTTTAGCCATTATCCATCACCTCCATAAAACTATACTTAAATTGTAACACAATGTAAATACAATGTCAATAACATTATATTATTATTTCCCAAAATATGTGCATTTATTCTCAAAAAAACTGTTTAAAAATAGAAAAAATGGAAAAACTGATATCAAATAACTTCAAAAGGAGGTTATCATGATATTAGTTTTAATTTTTCTTGGAATACTAGTATTACTAGTGACTATTATAACTTTAATAATAGCCTCAACACTACATATACAAATAAAAAACTTAAGTGTGTCAAATATGGAGCCAAAAAATACAAATGAGTATGCAATAATATTTTCGCTATATTTAGGCAATAAAATTAAATGGATATGGTTTAGACTAAATGATAAAAAAGTTAGAAAAATGTACTCGAAAATGCAATTGGAAAAACTAGATTTCAAAAAGTTTAGAAAAGATTTTAAAGTAAAAGACCTAAAAGAACTACCAAAATTACAACCTAAAATTCCATATTTAAATTTAGAGGCAAACTTAGGAGTGATAAGTCCGGTAACAACCTCGTTTTTGGTAGCAACTATTGCATCAATAATATCAATAGCATTACCATATTTGGCCAAGAACTTAAAAAAAGAAAGATATATTTATAATATAAAACCACTTTATTATAATAAAAATTTATACAAAATTAACTTAAATTGTATAATTGAGATAAAAATGGTACATATTATCAATATAATATTTATCTTAATAAAGAAAGGAAGGAAGAAAAATGAGCAATCAACAACATCCAATAGAAAACCTTATGCTTACGGCTATGAATAGTATTAGAGATATGGTAGATGTAAATACCATTATAGGAGAGCCTATTGAGACTAGCAATAATATAATAATAATTCCAATTTCAAAAGTTGGATTTGGGTTTGCAGCAGGTGGAAGTGAGTTTAAAGGTGAAACAATTGACGAATACACTAAGAGAGAAAAAGAGGAAGAAATACAATATAGGTTACCATTTGGTGGAGGAAGTGGAGCAGGAGTTTCTATTTCACCAGTTGCATTTTTAGTGGTTCAACAAAATAATGTCAAATTATTACCAGTAGAACATTGTTCAGCAATTGATAGACTACTAGACTATGTACCAGATTTAATGGAAAAAGCAAATTGTATGTTAAATAAAAGTATGCAAAATAAAAAAGAAGAAATGAAAAATCAGGAGAAAATTAAAAAACAAGTAAAAGAAATACTAGAGAAAGATGAGGAACCAATAGTAACTGCACAAGTTAAAGCAAGACCAAAACATGCAAAAGTCCCAAGACCAGAACCAATAGAATATGATTATGAGTATGACGAAACAGAAGAACCAGATAACTTAGAATAAAATATAAGCAGTAGTTTTATGGCTACTGCTTAATTAGTCTGGTAAGCTTGAATCAATAAAATCAATTTTTCTGCTATAATCTTTTGTTTCTTGATTACTTTTATAAACCTCGCTGCGATTTCTTTGTAAAAAATTTACTAGGTCATATAAATCACACCAAATCTGATTTGGACCTTCCTTTTGAACTTCATCAAAAATAAGCTGAATACCAAAATGCAAGTGAGGTACATTTATGTTATTTACATTTTCTTTTGTACTATAGCCTGTCATTCCAAGGTATCCAACAACATCACCAGCTTGAACAATTTGCCCTTCTTTAATATTTTCAGCATAAGGATGGTTTTTTCTCAAATGTGCATAGTAATAATAACGCTTTTTATCAAAGCTACGAATGCCAACTCTCCAACCACCATATTGATTCCAACCAACAGCTTCAACAATACCAGATTCTACAGCAATAACAGGAGTGCCAATATTACCCATAAGGTCATTGCCAAAATGTACTCTTTTATAACCATAAGATCTAGAGGCCCCAAAGTCATCATAATGACTAAAACTATAGCCTTTGGCAATTGGACAAAAAGCTTTCAAACCATACTTTTCTTCGAAATTTTTTTCAGTAGAATTAGATCCTTTTATTTCAATTTGGTATTCACCTATAAATTCATGCAGGGCAGAGTCATAGCCCTCAAAATAATATTTATAGAGTTTCATCTTTTCTGTTAACTCTTCCATTTGCTTACCTGATTTTAATTCTGCCACTAATTTATCCAAATCAGCTTGTTTGAATTTAGAAAAGTTATTTTGATATTTACAAGCTAAGTAAGATATAAGTTCAACCCAATTGTATTTTACAGCTTCGTTTTTTTGATGTGAGTTAATATCTAATTTTGATGTCTTATCTAAAACCTCATAGCTTACTTTAAATTCAAACCATTTGATGTAATCTTTTTTCTTTTCAGCTTCTGCAACATCATTGCTATAAATATATTTTTCTGCTTGAGCACTAACAGGTAAAATAGGAGTAGTAAGTACAAAATAGCAAATTAGTAAAATTACAATTAGTGCTATTGAACTGATACAAAGCCATATCAAACTTTTATTTATTTTAAAACTTTTAATTATCACTAAAATTCACCAATATAAATTTATGAAAAAAACTAAAAAATATGATTACATTTGGATACTATAGTGATATAATTTAAATGCCACAAAAAAGAAATAAGGAGGAACTAATTATGAAGAATTATTTATTCACTTCAGAAAGCGTAACAGAAGGACATCCAGACAAATTGTGTGATTTAATATCAGATAGTATTTTGGATGCATGTCTTGAACAAGACGAAAATTCAAGAGTGGCAATTGAAACCTTTGCTTCAAAAAATTTAATTACAATAGCAGGCCAAATTACCACTAATGCTAAAATTGATGCAGAAAAAATTGCAAGAGAAACTATGAAACAAATAGGCTACGACAATGAACAGACAGATATTGATTATCGTACTTGCAAAATAGAAACAAATATCACAACACAAAGTGGTGATATTGCAATGGGTGTAGATGTTGGAGGAGCAGGTGACCAAGGTATTATGTTTGGATATGCTTGTGACGAAACAGAAAACTATATGCCGTTTGCAATTGATATGGCACATAAACTAGCTAAGCAATTGACGAAAGTTAGAAAAGAAAAAATAATACCATATCTAAGACCAGATGGAAAAACGCAAGTTACAGTGGAATATGAAAACGATAAACCAAAAAGAATAGAAACAATACTAATTTCAAACCAGCATTTAGCAGATGTAGATATGGAACAAATGAAACAAGATATAATAGAAAAAGTTATAAAACCAATAGTCCCAGAAAAATATATTGATGACAATACAAAAATATATGTAAATCCAACAGGAAGATTTGTAATAGGAGGACCTTTAGGAGATACAGGGCTTACAGGAAGAAAATTAATAGTAGATACTTATGGTGGTTATAGTAGGCATGGTGGTGGTGCATTTTCAGGGAAAGACGCAAGTAAAGTAGATAGAAGTGCAAGTTATATGTTAAGACATATTGCAAAAAATATAGTAGCAAATGGATATGCTAAAAAGTGTGAAATTCAAGTATCATATGCAATAGGAATGGAACAACCATTATCAGTATATGTAGATACATTTGGGACAGGCACCATCTCAGAAGAAAAAATAGTGGAATTGATAAAAGAAAAATTTGACTTAACTCCAAATGGAATAATAAAATACTTAGACTTAAAAAAACCAATATATAAACAAACAACAAACTATGGACATTTTGGAAAAGAAAATTTATCATGGGAGCAAATTGATAATTGGAAGAAAAAATAGAAAAATCAATATAAAATGCAAAAAGTTGCCAAAATGGTAAATGTATGCTATAATAACTTGATTAGTTACTTAATTTAAAGTGACTAAATTACTTAAAAATAACAGAAGGAGAATAGACACAATGAGCAAAATTATTTCCATTAATGCGGGCAGCACGTCGATCAAAATGGCGATTTTTGATGACTTCGCCATTAAGGACGGACAAAAAAAACCACTGGCGGAATACCGCTGGGAGAAGGAGCTGAATCGGGCAACAGTAAAATTTGGACGTTACAAACATACGCATGACGTACTTTTCGAAAGTCACACAGAGGCCTTCAAAGATGGCATCAACTGCTTTAATGCAGCAAAGAGTTTCACTGATATGAAACAAATTGATGCAGTTGTGCATCGGGCCGTAAATGGCGGTGAACTTTCGCAGAGCCCTGATCCCATTGAAATAACGACGGAAGTTCAGAAAGAATTTGAAAGGAATATCGATCTGGCACCAAACCACAATCCTCCGGCATTAGAGGTTTCTGAGGCGGCACAGCAGATGTTCACCGATGCCAAGCATTATTGTCTGCTATTTTGTTTTATGTAAAAAAATAATAAAAAAAACTACCCAAACTTGATATTGTGTGGTATAATAATTCACGAAATAAGAAAAAAGGAGGAGTTAACCATGTCAGGACATAGCAAATGGCATAATATTGCAGCAAAAAAAGGTAAGGCAGATGCAGCAAGAGGAAAAATATTTACAAAATTAGGTAGAGAATTATTAATTGCAGTAAAAGAGGGAGGACCTGATCCTGCTGGTAATTCTAAATTAAAAGATGTTATTGCAAAATGTAAAGCAAACAACATGCCAAATGATACAATAAATAATGCAATCAAAAAAGCTTCAGGAGCTGGAAGCAATGAAAATTATGAAGAAATAATTTATGAAGGATATGGAACAAATGGTGTTGCAGTTATAGTTGAAGCAAGTACAGACAACAAAAACAGAACAGCAGCAGATGTACGTCATGCATTTGATAAAGCTGGTGGAAACCTAGGAACAACAGGATGTGTATCATATTTATTTAGTAAAAAAGGTGTAATAGTAATTGATAAAACTACAACAAATCTATCAGAAGATGATATGATGATGTTAGCTTTAGATAGTGGAGCAGAAGACTTTGAAGCAACTGACGAATGTTATGAAATAACAACTTCACCAGAAGATTTTTCAAAAGTTAGAGAAGCTTTAGAAGCACAAGGATTAGAATTTTTAGAAGCAGAAGTACAAATGGTACCATCTACATACATTCAATTAAGCGAAAATGATGCACCAAAAATGCAAAGACTAATAGATATGTTAGAAGACCTAGATGATGTTATGAACGTATACCACAACTGGGAAGAATAATAAAATTTAATAAAATAGTTCTAAAATAAAAAACATAGCATATATATATTTATATATA
>SAMEA104315432__coassemble_1296_pt1 | contig 10028 bp, 9 predicted proteins | sample SAMEA104315432__metabat2_low_PE_014 | metagenome-assembled genome bin SAMEA104315432 (sample SAMEA104315432) | gut metagenome | biome: Monkey gut; feature: monkey-associated habitat; material: faeces | place: China | collected 2013 | reverse complement strand
AAGATAAACGAAAAGGGTTTATTATCTTTCCCTTTAATTGTTTTGTTTTATTGTCAAGGGTTGAGAATCAATACATTTTAACCTTGACAATAAAGAGTTTTCGTTTATGCTCTGACTACGAAAGACTTTAATAAGCCTTTGGCAATTTTTCTATTAAAGATTTATCTTTGTTGGGTTGGCCTAGTATTTCGCCAGTTTCAAAATCTACACTTTTAAAGTCGTCAAAAAGTAGAATTTTTCTATCTTCTTGACCTATTGTGCAAACAACATCTTCTTCTAAAATATCTGTTACAAAATATGTTTGTATATGTTTGGAATAGATTACTTTTTCTCCAGTTTTGCGAATGTATTTCATAATGTATTTGACTGCATCATTTACACCAATGTTATTGATAATCGGTTTAAAATCATTTCTTCCAAATCTCTCTAAAAAGTATGTGTTTTGATGTGCTATTTGCATTTGATGATTTTTTGTTGAATAGTCTTTTGTTTCAATGATTTCTTCAACCATTTCTTTAATCACAAATATTCCATGGAAATGTAATCGCTTGAGTTCAGGACTCTGTTCAAACACTCCAATATATTTCCAGCCTTTTCTGTGAGATAGATGTCGTAAACAAGTAAGAAATTTATTTCTAAATTCTTCTTCGGTTAGTCTTTTGCTATCGTAAGTGAAAGTGCAAAAGTGAGTCCATTGTTGCAGTCCTAATTTTCGCATTAGTCTTGTAAGTCTAACTGTTCTATTGCGTTTTTCTTTTTCTAAAACATTTTTAACTAATTCGGTAGTTTTTTCTTTGTTTTTGATTTCTTTGTTTATCGTTTCAATTACTTTTTCAATCTTTTCTTTCTTCGTTCCAGTTTCGTTTTTGTATAACTCTTTAACTTTTTCTTCGGTTTCATTTTTAACTTTCTTTTTGTTATTTTTTCGTTTCTTCCATATCTGTTTTTCAGGTGGTATTCCAATAAAATGACTACCATCAAAATATACTTTAGTTTTGGGATAGCCCATTTTGCACCTCGCTCTTTTTATAAAGCATTATTTGATTTAACATTGCCACTAAAAATTCATTGTCTAGCAAAGTTAAATCTAGTTCGTTTGTTAGTTCAATTTTCATCATTTTTTTAACTCCTTTTTTAAAATTTTTGGAATTAAAAAAGACATAGAAAAATATTGTAATTTTTCCACGCCCGTAAAATGCAATCTGCTTGTTTTACCCCAAGCAAGGTTTTGGACTTTTTTATTCGTCGCTCTAAAACTAAACTAATCTAATTCATTGTCATTTTTGCGTTGTCTATTTTTTAATTCATTGTTAAGGTATCACAAAAAATTTAAGCTTTGAATGACATTACTGGTAGCATTGTTGTATTTACTGGTATAGTTTTTGTAATTACTTGTACAAAACTTCATGTTCCTTGATTTCCTTACACAAAAAGAATATCTAAATTTTTGGAAAATACAAGAAACTACACCCATACTTTACCCATACAAAAACTAAACAAAATAGTAGTTTGTATAAACTAAAACTAAACTAACATAGTCAAAAACATACTAAATTTTTGTGATACAATTAGACAATAGCACCAACTTAAAAACTTTGGTATCTCGTTTATGTATCAGGTTTGTTTAGTTTTTGTTGCAGGTTTGTATCATTTTTGTAACACCTTACATATATAAGCCACGGAAAATGTGAAAGTTAAGTTCAAACATGAAATTTTGTAAATTTTACATATAAAAAGCCCACATTTTAAATGTGAGCTTAAATTTTTTACATGCAATACATTAAATATCTATCTTTAAATTTTCTTCTGCGTTTGTAAACGATGTCCGAACTAACGCCTAAAAATTCAGCAATAAGTTTTGGTTCAACTCCGTTGTAATAGTATTCCAAAATTTGCATTTCTAGTTTGTTAGTTACAAGTTTCTTAATTATCGCATTAACTTTTGAGTAATCTTGTATGCCTTCGTTTGGTTCTTCTGCTGGAATAAAATCTAAAATCTCCATATCTTCAGAGTTTCCGTTTTTCATTTCTTTTCGTAAGTATGCAAATAATGTCTTAAAACAAGCCATTCTAATTGAAATAGTTTCAGGCTTCTTTGCTGTAGGCTTAACAAATGTGCAATTATCTCCAAGTCTTTTGTTTAAGAATTTTAATAAGAATAAACTTGCTTCTTGAACTATATCGTAAGCATCTGAAAAACTATCCAATTCATTATGGTATCGAATATCTTTTTGTAATTGCTTGCGTAAGATTTCAATTCTTTTTGTATTGCTGTAAGCATATCTTTCAAAATCTCTTAAACTGCATATTGCTAGAATTTTAGATAACTTTTCAATGTTGTTTAAACTTATTACAACTTCATCATTTAATTCATTATTTCTTTTATTATTCATATCTTTTGCTCCTTTTTCGCCTTTTGGCAAAATGTCGTTGGAGCATAGTTTTATTAATATTTCGCCTCTCTACCGAACCGGCGAATCTTTGCACGCATATTTCGTTTCTTTTTTGCTAAATTATTGCAAATAGAACGCCAATGAGACACCTCTATTGGCAACCCATTTGCTTCAATTTATCTAAAAAATAATTCAAAATCTGCTACTATCCGTTCTTTAAAAATCTCTTGCTTTTTAATAAACTTTCCGTTTTTAACGGTAGATTCTAATCTTTATGACTAAGTCAAGGAAAGAGAAAGAAATATTGTATTGAGATATTTTTGCAAATATAAAAAACACTAGACTGATATTCAATCTAGTGTAACACTTAAACAATATTTGTTTCCCTTGACTTAGGGGAAAACTATGGCACAAAAGACACCAAAAGCGAAATGGAGCATGTTTAAAAGATACATGAAACATTAACAAATTGCCGAGTGTAGAAAAAAAGAGGTTCGCTATTGGTTTACCACGCGACCTCTTTTCCACTCGGCATTTGTTTGTCCAAGCGAACTTTGTTTTGTCTTTGTTTCATTGTGTAAGTTATTTTGTTCGTGTGCTTGTCTTCGGTGGAGCGAAGCGACACCGACTTGTATCAAGACAAGCACACGTTTAAATGCCATTTTACTCATAAATTTTTATATTATTTATATTTTATTAGTACAATTTACACTTTTATATGCTATAATAAAATTGATATTTTTATTAAAGGTAAAATTATGGAACATTTAGAAAAACTTAATAATAGAAAAAGTTTAATATTAAAAATATTTTTAGCATTTATTGTATTATTTTCGGTTATGACATTATTTACCGGTTGTGCATCAACAGACAAGACCCAAGCTGGTGGTGCGACTTCGAAAGAAATTACATATACATATGATGCTGAAAATGATACTACTAGAATTGATTTTTTATTATATTTTGAAAATAATACTATATATAATATAACAAAAGAAGATTGCACTTTTAGATTGTATAAAGACAATCATTTTGTTAGGAATGTGAAATTTTATTGGAATTTTGATGTTAAAGCCAATAATGTCGGAACAAGGAATAGTTATATAATAGTTGATGGGAATATAGATAAACTTGAGCTTGACTCGTGGACTCCTACATTTGATAATCTTTGGAATACATATCAAACTTGGTGGCTAATAATAATCATTGTTCCTATTGTAATTTCATTTATTTATCTTTTTATTATTTTGTTTAATGATTTAGATTTGTCAGATGTTTTTGAAAGTGTAGGAACTTGGATAAGTACTGCAATAATTCTTGGTTTAAGTATTTTATCTCCATTTGTGAGTGGTTCGGCAAATTGGTTTCTGTTAATAATATGTTTTATAGGGGTTGTTGCGACAGTTATATTATGTCTTTTGATGTCTGGAATAAAAGCATTGTTAGATATGAACAGTTATAACCCATTTGAAAAAATAAGAGAGAAAATTGAGAATAAAAGGGAAGAAAAATATTATAAAAGACTAACAGCATTAGTGAGTGAGTGTGGAACAAACAAAGGCGCATTGCAACAAATTAAAAAAGAAGATTTGGTAGAATATTGTGATAGAATAGGTATTATTGCATCTGGGACAAAAAAAACTGATTTGATAGATGCGATAGCTACCTATGCTAGTGGAGATACTTCGGTTTTGCAAAAAGCAAGTAAAAAATCTAATGATAACAATAAAAAGGCTAAAATAAGTAATATAACATTTAATGATATAGCAGGACTTGATAAAGCAAAAGATGCTTTTAGAGAAAAAGTAGTTTTACCTTTTGAACACCCAGAGTTATACAAAAAATTTGGAAAGAAAGCTGGTGGTGGAATTCTTTTATATGGGTTGCCAGGTACTGGAAAGACAATGTTTGCAGAAGCCGCATCCAATGAAGTTGATGCTTTGTTTTTACCAGTTAAATGTTCGGATATAAAGTCAAAATGGTATGGAGAATCTGAGCAGAAGGTTAAGGAAATTTTTGCAAAAGCTAGAAAAGCTCAAAGAGCAGTTATATTCTTTGATGAATTTGAAGCGATTGGCTCAAAAAGAACAGAAAATACTGACAATGGAAACAATGATTTAGTTCCTCAAATTCTTGCTGAAATGCAAGGTGTTGGGACTTCGTTTAATAACTCGACAATTGTTGTGATTGCTGCAACTAATAAACCTTGGTCGATAGATAGTGCATTTTTAAGACCGGGAAGATTTGATGAAAAGATCTATATACCATTACCAGATAAAAAAGCCAGAATTAAATTGTTTGAAATAAAATTGAAAGGTATTCCAACTAAAGAATTAAATTTTGAAGAATTATCAAAATTAACAAATGGATTTAATGGCGCAGATATTACAGAGTTTTGTGAAAGACTAAAAATGCAAGCCATAAATCAAAGCATCAAAACCGGTGAAGAACACTTAATAACTATGGAAGATGCGTTAAATGTTTCAAAAAATTTAAAATCGAGTGTATCTAATGAAGATATTGAAAGACTTAATCAATTTGAAGAAGAATGAAAAAAGAACCTAGAAAAAGGGAAGTCTCCCAAAATCTAGGTTCAATTTTATTGATAGTTTCAAAAGGTTTTACCCTTGAGAAGTGATTTTTTGTTTATAACTTAATTGATAATATTCTATAATATTTTATTCTTTGTTGTTTTCGACATATTGTTTAAGGGCTTGTGCTAATTGATCAGGGCATGATGTAGTAGGTCTACATTTTATCCCTTCTAATCTATTAATAACATCTTCTACTTTCATACCTTCAACCAATTTACTTACGCCAGTAGTGTTGCCAGTACAACCACCATAAAATTTTACATTGTATACTTTTCCGTCTATTATGTCAAAATCAATTTGTCTTGAACACACTCCATGTGTTTTGTAACTATACATATTTTACTCCTGATTATCTATAATTGTATCATATAAATATTCAAATATTGTAGCAGCATTTTCTTTCCACTTTTTGCAAGCCATGATAGCAGCATGCCTGTTAGGTGCTTTTAGTTTAATTTCTAGTAGCGGACTAGAAATTACTGGTTCTTTTATTTTTAAAGTAACGGTATGACTACCATCTGGATTTTTGATATATTCTGATACATATTCTTGACTACGTTTAAGATTCATTTTGTTTTCATTTATAAATTGTGAAATCTGTTCACGTAGACTTTGTGGTATACGGTTGTAGAAATTACTTAAACAGTTTCTACCATCTAGGGTAATACCATATCTGCATTCGCCATCATCATTATCTGTTTTGTATATAAAACCTACTTCCATAAGTTGCCACAATATTTCTTTGCAGTCCATATAATTAATCCAATTATTACGACTTGTGCATATGTCGATAATATTGTTTTCTGTAAGTGGTATTTCCATTTTGTCTAGCAAAAACAATAATTTTAGTTTATTTATTGTGCTATCTTGAGTATATTCCAATGTTTTATCCATAGTTATTCCTTTTATTTATTGCAGTAATTAGTATAGCACATATATTTTTTTTCTACAATCAATCATTTTACTTTTATCTTTTTTAGATTAAGTTTTTTATTTTAATTGCTTAAATTTTGTAAATTTACTATACTTAATTAGTGGAGTAAGCATTTTATTTTTTTAAGGAGTCATAATGAAGTATCCAGAGACTGAAAATGTAAAAATCAAAAACTTTTTTGATGCTTGTAATGAGATGATTCAAGGCAGATTTATTTTGTCTGATATAAAAATATCAAAAATTCTAAAATCTATTGCTAATTCTGAAGTTTTATACAACTTATTTGCAAAAGTTTTGATGGATTTTAAATTTAAAGAAGAATTTGAAAATGCAAAAACCAATACAAAAGTAAATGGTGGTTATTTTGCTCTGCCTGATGATAAACAAAAGGCAATAGCATTAGTTTTTTGCTTGCTTCTAGAAGTTGATAATCAAAAGATGAATTTGCAAAACTTTGTTAATGATTATTTCTATAGCCCTGAAGGATATAATATTAGTTATAGCAATTTTTCATTAAGTATTCTTGTGCCATTTAAGGACAATGTTCTTGAACTTCTTGGCTGTGATGAGCAAGGTAATCCAGTTGAAACTGAAGAAGAAATTGAAGAACCTCAAACAGAGACTGTAGTTGCTGAACCTGATCATAAGAAAAAGATATTGTTTGCCAATTTAACTAAATCCTTAAATGAACTTTTATCTGTGATTAGAAGAAGTCGTATAAATAGTGAAGATAAGGAAGAATTAGAGATTATTATTAGTGCTATATATGAAGCCATAGAAATAGAAAACCTTAATATTATTAATGCTTTAACTATTCCGCTAGAACATATGATAGGTCGAAATAAACAAGTAAAATTATATTATAATGACTTTAAAGAAAGTCTAGTGCAATTTTATTATTTATAATTCAATAATTGCATTAAGTTATTTAATTTTTGCTTATAAAAAAGATTAAGTGTGTACTTAATCTTTTTTTGTTATTATTAATATAATTTGTATTTTTATAATATTTTAAAAAATAACAAGAGTAAGTAGGAAAGAGAGAATCATACTAATAATACAATGTGTGCATTTTTGTAATAAAAAAAACTTTATGTTTATGCCTGCTTTTTTAAGAAAAGTATAGGCTTGTAAATTTATTGATATTCCACCAAATGATATTAATCCACTTAATATGATTGCGTTTAAATTATTAGATAAATGACAAAGGCTTAAGTCGAGACAACCACGAGTAAGTTCAATTATTCCATTAAATATTGCTACAATTATATTGCTGTCAATTTGTAATGCTTTACTTATAATTAATGTAAGCGGGTATAAGATTTTAAAGTGATTAATAAGTGTAATTATCATAAAAAATACTGATATATAACCACCTACTATCATTATTGATTTTATCGAAGACCACATACTTTCTTCAAGTATATTATTCTGTTTTTCTGATAACGTAGTAATTGTTGGTTTTGGTACAGTATATTTATATTTGCGATACAAAAGACCGTTAATTAAAGCACCTAAAAAATGTGAAAATAATACTGTATAGCCGATTAGTTTGTTGTTGAACATTCCTATAGCAACAGTACCTAGTATAAATAGTGGGCCACTAGTACTAGTAAAGGTTGTAATTCTGTGTGCTTGTCCACTATCAATTATATTGTTTACAACTAAATCACATACTATTTTTGCTCCTACAGGGTAACCTGAAACAATACTCATAAGATATACATAACCACTTATGCCGCTTGTGTTATATATTTTTTGTGTTATAGGAGAGATATATGTGCTTAAATAATTAATAAAATTAAGTTGACTTAAAAGTTTGGTGAAAAAAAGAAATGGGAACAAGGCGGGTAATATATTTGTTGCCCATACTGTTATACCATTAAGACAAGCATTTATAGATACTTGCGGTGCTATAATCAATAATATAATAAGAATTATAAGGAATAATGACAATAATATTGCTGATTTTTTTAATTTCATATTTTTGCTTAACTACTTTGCCTATTTAAGATATAATACATAATAATATATGATTATTGGGATAGGTTTATGAAAGAAAAACTAGCATTAGTACTCAGCGGTGGCGGAGCATTGGGTATGGCACATTTAGGTGTGTTGCAAGCATTAAAAGAGAACAATATAGTACCAGATATGGTTGTAGGTACATCAATCGGGGCTTTGGTTGGCGGTGTTTATTGTGCTGGCATACCACTAGAACGTATAGTGGAAGAAGCACAAAAGGTTAAAACTTCTAATTTGTACGATGTTAATCTAGATTTATCTGGTTTGTTAAGTGGACGTAGTGCATTAAGAACTATTAAAAATATATTGGGTAATCAAGATTATTTAATAGAAAATTTACCTATTAAATATGGGGCAGTAGCAGTTGATATTGCAAAGGGCGAACAAGTATTGTTTACTCAAGGTTCATTACTTAATGCGATAAGGGCTAGTATAAGTGTGCCAGGAATTTTTGTACCATTAAAAATTGGCAATACAAGATATGTTGATGGCGGAGTGCTTAATAATTTACCTGAAGACCAAGCACGTAATATGGGTGCAGATAAAGTATTATCTGTATATTTATTAAGTGATTTTACTCCTTTTACTACACCCAAAACAGCAGTTCATTCTATAGCATTTAGTTGGTTTATTATGCAAAACGAGTTGGTTAAAAATAAAAAATGTTACGCAGATTATCGCATTAATTTACCATTAAAAGATTATAGACAATATATATTTAATAAAAAAGTCGCTACTGAACTTATTTCTATAGGTTATACAGAAGCAATAAAACATATGGAAGAAATAAAGAAAGCATTAGATATTGAATAAAATAGAGAGCCACGGGAAATTCCGTGGTTCTTTCTTAAAAAAACACTATCGTACTTAAAACTTACTTGTATGATAGTGTTTTTTATTAATTATAATTTAATACTTTTTGTAAGTAGGTCAGGAGTGTATTCAGGAATACTATTGTTTTTCCTTAACAACATATTATATATCTGATTAGCACGATCTTCTATGTTTGCCAATTCAGTATACAATGAGTTTGGTTGATTATCTACATTATTTACCCTAATAATCAAATTAGTGTTAGCACTTACACTTTTTAATAGTTCTTCTCGGTCATTCTTAAATGCTAATACTTTAATAAATGGTAATATATCTAAATCATAGATTGATTGTACGGTTTTTGCATTTATCTTTAATAAATTACCAAGAACTATTCTTTTAATACGAGTAAATGTATATCTTTTTGTTTTAACTTGTAGTAAGAAATCGTTTAAGTCTTTTGTATTTTTGCTTACTTCATGGAATCTATTTTCTAGCCCTTCAGTCACATCAAATAATTTTTTTAATTCTTCCGTGGTAGATACTTTAAGAGCATACATGCAAAGGTTGTTAAATAGGGAAGTGTCTGGTAGTCCGAAAGTCTTAATTTCTTCTTTTAGAAGTGAATAACTAAATTTAGGTACAAGTTTTTTAATAGAATGCACACGATTAGTTTTATATAATTTTGCTCTAATTGCTGTTGCACTTGAATTTTTTCCTACTACTTCTTCAGAGTTATATTCACTCTCACCACGTGTAGTAAATACTGGTATTATTTTACTATTAGTTTTGATTAATGCTTTTAAATATTCTATAGCCAATATGTTGTTTGGTTGTTTTAGAATATTAGTAATTTCTGTAATCTCACTAAAACTTACTTCATCGTTTTTAATCAAATCTTCTATTGCTTTTTGTCTACTTACTACTAAAGAGTTTCCATCATTAAGATATTTTTTTAATTTTGTCTTATATGCTTTAGGCTCTTCAACTAGGAATTTTGCTAGTTCTTGCAATAGTTCTGGGTGTTTGGTTTCTACACCAAAGGCAAGGTGAGTAACATTCTCAAAACTGTTTGCGATTTTTACACCTGCTAATGCAAAGATTTCTGCAGTACTTGTAGAATATGCTGTAGGCATTTGAACTACAATGTCTGCACCTGCTTCTAATGCTATTCTTGCTCTAACATATTTATTAAGAATACAAGGTTCGCCACGTTGGGTAAAATTGCCACTTAATATAATCATTATAGCGTCAGCACCACTTTGTCTT
>SAMEA104315432__coassemble_1272_pt1 | contig 10157 bp, 11 predicted proteins | sample SAMEA104315432__metabat2_low_PE_014 | metagenome-assembled genome bin SAMEA104315432 (sample SAMEA104315432) | gut metagenome | biome: Monkey gut; feature: monkey-associated habitat; material: faeces | place: China | collected 2013 | reverse complement strand
CAAATTGTAAATTATTTTCTTAATCCTAATTTTTCAACGATGTCTCTATATCTTTGAACATCTTTTTTAGCTAAATAGTTAAGTAAGTTTCTTCTTGCACCTACCATTTTTAAAAGTCCTCTTCTTGAATGATTATCTTTCATATGAACTTTTAAATGGGCTGTTAATTCATTGATTCTTTCTGTTAAAAGAGCTATTTGAACTTCTGAAGAACCAGTATCTTTTTCATCTCTTTTATAAGTTTCAATGATTTCTTGTTTTCTTTCCTTTGTCATTTTATTTTCCTCCTATATTTTATTTGCCTTAAGCTGAGTTTTAGTTTGGAGTGTTATCTCCTAAAACTAAGTAAAAGGTTTAGGTACTTTTAAATAGTACCTTTTATATAATAGCATATTTTACCAATAAAAGCAAGAGTTTAGTATTATTTTAATTTAAAATTTTAAGAAAGGGTGTAGAATATTCTACACCCTTTTAGAGTATTAACAAGGTTAAACTTTTCCAGAAGGCATTATTGTTGAAATTGCATTTTTGTAAACCATGCACTGTTTTTCTGCTCCAGGGAATCTGCTCTGCATTGTTGTAATCAGTATGGTTTCTTCGTCAACTTCATTGATATAACCCTTAAGCTGGTAACCATTAATCATTATAACAGTTACCTCCTTTCCATCCATGGAGTTGAGGAATCTCATTTCTAGATCCTCACCATAGTCACTGTTCCGTCTGTTGAAGTTTCTTCCATGCGAAAGGCTACACATGTTCTTTATACTCCTTTTTCTTTAATTTAGAGCATTGCTCTATGTTCTAAATTATAACACATTTACATAATATTGTAAATATTTTGTTTTATCTATTATTTAATAGCAATATTTTTCTATTATTCTTTCATATATTTTTGCCATGTCATTTAATTTTTGTATTTCTATGTGTTCATTACTTTGATGTGATGTATTTGGCCCAGGTCCTAGTATAATTACTTCTGAGTCATTTATAAAACTTGCTTCTGTCACATAATTTTCTGCAGTTCTTTTGTTATTACATAATTTTTCTACCATTGACACCATTTCATTGTTGTAATTTATTTTTGGAAGTATATTTATACCTATTTCAAATTTACAATCATATTTTTTTGATATATTTTCTATATTTTTTGCTATTTTTTTATTATGTTTTTCATATACAGTTCTAGCATCAAACATAACTACGCATTTATCTGGTACTTTATTTATAGAGTCTCCACCTTCGATTTTTCCAATATTCACTGTTGTGTAAGGAATAGAAAATATATTATTTTCTTCATTTTGCAATTCATCCGAAAACACTAATAACTCTTGTATAAACTTATGTGCTTCTACGATTGCATTTTTTCCCAAATCTGGCGTACTAGAATGAGTTGATTTTCCATAAAAGGTAACTTTAACTTCTACACATCCCTTAGTTGCAATTACTGGTTTCATATCTGTTGGCTCTGCAATTATAAGACACTTTGGAAATTTTTCCTTCTGTTCAGTTAATGTCTTTATTCCTTCAAAGTCAGTTTCTTCATCAAATGTAAAGTATAGTTTTAGTCCATTTTTTAATTTGCTTTTATCTATGTTGATAGATGCCTTTAAAAATGCAGACAGCCCACCTTTCATATCACAAGCTCCTAGTCCATAAGCCTTACCCTCTTCTATTTTTAATTCAAACGGATTGCTTTTCCATCCGTCTGCAATATTTACAGTATCTAAATGTCCACTAAATCCTAACATTGGTTCTTTTCCTATACTCGCAATGAGACATTTTTTATTAGTCCCTTTTTCTTCACATTCAAATCCATTTTCTTTCAAATATTGTTTTATCCACTGTATCATTTCTTTATTCTGTTCATCTTTTATTGTATTAAAACTTATTAGTTTTTTTAATATATCAATTGTTTCCATATATTTCTCCTAAAAAAGTGGTTTATAAAAATTATAAACCACTTTTTTTGAAAAGGAAAGTCTTATTTAATTTTTTTTTCATAGAAGCATCTCAAATCTTTTCTAACACTTCCATCTGCTCTTTTCATTTCACACCACTGTTTTACTTCAGGCATTCTATGAAACCCGCACTTTCTTGCAATTCCTGCAGACATGGATTCTTCTCTATGAAAGTTCGTTCTTAAATACACATAATCATAGTCGTGTTGTATGGAATACTCCAGAAACTTTTGAAACATTTGAGTTCCAATTCCTCTGTTTCTGTACTCTTCAAGTGTTGCTACATCCGAAAGGTACATTACTTTGTATTTATCATCATAGTACACAGGATGTTCGCCAAGAACCAGAGGATGCATTGTGAGAATTGCTACGCATTTTCCATCAAGATAGTAACCAAATACAGCACCACTCTTAGAATAGTACGATTCATATTCTTCCCTTACTTCTTCTGGTGTCCAACTTTCCCAAAAGGGATAGCCTTCGTAAACTTTGAATACTCTTTTAAAGTCTTCAAAACTTACATGAATCCGAATCTTGCCATTTAGCTTTTCGTCTTTCATTTTTGCTTTATCCTTTCATAATATTGATGCACAAAACATCATACTGTATTATTATACTATAAACTATGCTAAAAGTAAAGTTTTATGTATACTTCTTGTTTATTCTTTCTATTGCTTCTAAGCTTTCTTGATAATCTCCAAAGCCGGTTAATCTAAAATATCCTTCTCCACTTGGTCCAAAGCCACTTCCGTGGTATTCCAACTATTCCAATATTTTCTAGTAGTTCATCAAAAAATTGCCATGATGTTTTTGCATTTGGAACCTTTAGCCACACATATGGTGAGTTTACTCCACCATGCACCTCAAATCCAGTATCTTCTAATCCTTGTTTAATTGTCTTTGCATTTTTTAAATAATATTGTATGTTGGATTCTATATCTCTTTTAGCTTCTGGTAAATATGTTGCTTCTGCACCTCTTTGTGTGATATATGATTCTCCATTAAACTTAGTATATTGTCTTCTAGTCCATAAATTATTTATTGAAACCTCTAGATTATTGCTTGTATATCCCTTTAAGTTTTTTGGCACTATTGTATAACTGCAACGAGCTCCTGCAAATCCTGCTGTTTTTGAAAAACTTTTAAATTCAATAGCTACCTCTTTTGCTCCTTCAATTTCATAAATCGAATGTGGAATATTTTCTTCTGTTATATATGCTTCATAAGCTGCATCAAATAATATAACTGATTTGTTTTGTTTTGCATATTGTACCCATTCTTGTAATTGTTCTTTTGTAAGCGCCATACCAGTAGGGTTATTAGGATAGCACAAATATATTAAATCTACTTTAGTTTTAGGAATTTCTGGTACAAAATCATTTGTACTATTTGTTACCAAATATACTATGTTTTCATAGTTGGTTATATGGAATTCTCCGCTTCTCCCTGCAATAACATTAGCATCTAAATATGCAGGATATACCGGATCTTGAATAGCTACTTTATTATTTACATCAAATATGTCGTTGATATTCCCTATATCACTATTTATACCATCTGATATAAATATTTCGTCTAGTTCAAACTCAATGCCTTTAGATAGATAATCTTCTTCTAGAATTTTCTTTTTCAAAAAATCATATCCAAGTTCTGGCCCATAACCTCTAAATGTCTCCTTGTTTTGCATCTCATCACAAGCTTTTTTCATAGCTTCTACAACAGCTTTTGGCAAAGGTAAAGTCACATCTCCAACTCCCAAATTTATAACTTTTTTCTCTGGATTTTCCTGTTTATATTTTTCTACCTTTTCTGCAACTGTAGAAAACAAATAATTATTTTGAAGTTTCAAAAAGTTTTCATTTACTCTATTCATCGATCCACTCTCCTTTAAATACAGTTACAGCTGGTCCTGTCATATGCACATGATCATTTGGCTTCCATTCAATTTCTAAGTTTCCACCTAATAATTGAACATTAACTTTTCTGTCTGTGTATCCATTTAGGCTACTAGCAACCACTGAACTACAAGCTCCTGTTCCACATGCCAAAGTTTCTCCTGAACCTCTTTCCCATACTCTCATTTTTATATTATTTTTATCTACTACCTCTACAAATTCAATATTGGCTTTCTCAGGAAATATATCAGCATTTTCTAAAATAGGTCCATATTCTGCTACTTTAAAATTTTTTATATCATTTACAAATGTAACAGCATGTGGATTTCCCATTGATACACACGTCAGTTCAATTTTTTTATTTTTTACTTTAACCTCCGCATTTACTTTTTTATCTTCTATTTTAGCACTTGAGGAAACTGGAATTTTGGTAGCATCTAAAATTGGTGCTCCCATATCGACTTCAACTGTTTTTACTTTTCCCTTTACTATATTTAGTTTTAAAGTTTTTATTCCTGATAATGTTTCTATTGTAGTTATTTCTTCACATATTAATCCTAATTCATATGCAAGTTTAGCCACACACCTTATACCATTTCCACACATTTGTGCTTCACTTCCGTCACTATTAAACATCCTCATTTTTAAGTCTGCAACTTTACTTTTGCATAATAATATTAATCCATCAGAGCCAACTCCAAAATGTCTATTACTCAATCTGTTTGTCAAATTCTTTATATCTATTGGTTCTTTTCCATTTATGCAGTCTATATACACATAGTCATTTCCTAATCCTTGCATTTTAAAAAACATCATAAAATGTAAATCCTCCCATTACATTTTATGATGTTTAATTTTTGTTATGATTATAAGTTGCTAAGAGTAATAAGCATTACTAAGCTTATATATATGAATGCAAATATTGATAGTCCTACGATTCCTAATATCATTCCTGCTTTTCCTAATTTACTTCCAGTTTTCTTTGATGATTTAGCACCAAATATAATTGCTAATACTCCTGTTGGTAATGTTATATACCAAAATAGTGTTGAAAGTGTTGAGATTATTCCTAGTACAAATCCCGCTATTCCCATTGCAGATTTATTTTTATTATTTTCTTCCATATTTACATTCCTCCTTCAATAGCATTAATTACATTATTGCTTTGTTCTCTTACTGAACTATCTACATTTTCTATGTTTTTAAGTTTTAATTCACCTACTGCTTTTAAGCTATCTAGTTCATTTACTTTTATCATTGTTTCTGACACTGTATATAGATTATTGTCTATATATAGTCCTCTTAGTAATTTACTGTTGCTGTAATAATAAGTAGTATTTGTTTTTTCATGTGTTATAACACCTTTTAATTTAAAGCCATCTTGTACATTTATGTTATATACAAAGTACCCTTCCGCATTATATGGCTTACCGTATTTTGTATAATTGTTTATCATAGTTTCATAATTATTTGATGAAGTTACTTCGAAATCTTGACTATAGTTATTTACAGGTATTGCAATTAGAGATTTTTCTTTTGAAAACAATAACGCTTTTGGATTTGTTAATATTGCTGATGTTGTTCTGCTGTCTCCTATTACTACACTTGAAATTTGAACTGGTGAATTTACATTTGAAACATCAAATAGAGCCATTTTCATTCCAACTACTTTAGCTGTTGTAGAAATTACTTTTCCATTTGAATTTCTATTTATAATTTCTTTTGTTTCCATTCCAATTCCAATTATATGATTCTCGTCATAAGGATGTAAATATGTACTATAACCTGGTATTTTTAGTTTTCCTAATACCTTTGGTTTTGCTTCATTACTTAAATCCATTACAAATAGTGGGTCTATAGTTTTATATGTTACAAAATAAACTTTATCTCCTATAAATCTTGAAGAATACATTTTTTCGCCTTTTGCGACATTGTCTGATATTCCTATTTGTTTTAGATCTTCGTCAAATATTGCTACTCTTGAGCCATCATTATCATATAAAGCTATTCTTAAGTGATTATCTTTTTCGTCTAAAGAATATTGATTTATTGTTTTTCCTTTTACTTTTGTTTTTGCTTTATATTCTACATTTTCCTTTATATCAAATTTATATATTTCTGTGTAGTACCCACTTTCTGCATACATTTCATAATAGTCTTCTAATCCAAATACACCTTTAAGACCAAATAATAAGCTTATAGGCATTTTTGTATCGTTACTATATCTTTGGTTTAATAAATATATTGCATTTTCAGATACGTAGGCATTTGATATATTCATTAAATATGAATCTAGCTTTATATCTGCTGTTTCATTGTTTAAGTCAACTGTTGATATTAGAGTTTGTTTTGTAGTTTTCACGTCTTTTAAATATTTAATTTTATCAACAGATAACTCTTTTTCCATATTGTCTTCATTGTATCCTACAACAATTTCGTCATCTTCTTTTCTTAAATTGCCAGATGAAATTACATATAAAACATTGTCTATACATCTTGATGTGTAATATGGTTCATACATTTCGTAGCTTTTAGTTAACACTGGCTTTTCTCTTGATGTAATGTTATATATTTTCACAACCGTATTCATTCTATTGTTATAATAATATCTTTGTGTTTGGTTGCCCTTAGCTGATATTACAACCAATTTATCTTTATATAGAATTATATCTTCTGGTATATCATCATCTTCCGATTGTATAGTTGCTACTACTTTAGGCTGTTTTGGATCTTTTACATCTGTTATTATTACATTATCCTCAGATATTGAATAAATATAGTCTCCATCAGTTTTTACAATATCAGCTTCGTCTACATTTTCAACTTGAATATTTGTTGTAGAATAATCTTTAGTGTTTGAACTAGAACTTGAGCTTTCTGTACTGCTTGCCGAATCTATTCCTATACTACCAGCATTATCTGCTTTTCCAATGACATCATAGTTATGATAAAACATTGAAAATGGCATACAGAAAATTCGAGCCAATAGTCTTTGTAAATCTGAATTATCTCCTTCATATATTTTTAACAATTCTTGTTTTGATTTTACTGTTTTCAACTCTGTATCATCTTTGTTACATACAATAGTTATTACAGCAATTATTATTGTAATAACCAATATTACAATAAACACTTTTACTCCTTTTTTCATACGTGCCCTCCTTTATATTTTATGATTATAGGATATACTAATTTAGTAAATAAGTCAATAAAAAACAGTAGTAAAGTTTGTTAACTTTGCTACTGTGAGAATTGGTGCCTTAGCGAAGGACATATGCGAAAAACAACTTGTACAAAAGCACCTTATTATCCGTTTCAAAATCAGTTATAGCAATAGTTTCAAAGATATGTATACCCATATCGTTTTTTTGTCTATTACTATGTTTTTAATTTAACATAATTTTTTATAAATTGCAACTAGTTATTTAATAATTCTAGTAAATAATTTTATCTATTAACAATAAATTCAATTTCATTTTGGCTAAGAGAACTTGAATATAATAATTCACTATGTTCTTTCAAATAATTTTCAACTTTCTTTTTTATTTTTTCCGAAACTTCTCTTGGATTTATTATAAAGCTTTTAAATTTATTATTTGAATCTATTTTTAACAGTACATATCTATTAAAAGTGAATCCATTTCTTAAAAACAAATCTACTAATACAGTTTTATTTTTACTAGATATCTTTTCCATTATTTCATCTTGAAGAAAATATAAATCTTCTGTTGTATTCAAAAACACAACAAATTTATTAACATCTTCTTCAAATGTGAATATTTCATATTCTCCCATCTTAATCTCCTTATTTTTTTCTAAAAAATATATTATATGAGCTTTCAATCTCATTTAATATTTCATTTGCTAAATCTTTTGCTTCACTTATCTTCTCAATTATTCTCATCTGTGATGGATCAACAGTACTATGTAAATAAACATTTCTTTTATCACTATAAATTGTATATAATTTATTTAAAGATTTTTTTTCATCTTGTGTTAAATTATTATCTAAATCTATCTCACTAGGGTTCCCTTTTTCTCTATAAAACATAGAAAAACTTTGTTTTTTCTTAATCTTGTAATTAAATCTTTTATTTAAAACTTTCTTTAAGTATCCTTCTAGAGCTTTAAAAACTCCTGTAACGTGACCTGTATAGTCTTCGCTATAATCACTTTGTTCTAATAAAGTAATTGAACCTGAAATTGACTTCAATACCGCTTCGTCCATATATGTATAAGAATTTTTTAATAGTTCTTTCATTTTATTTCTAATCTTATCAGTTGGCATGTTAACATTTGCTAATGTCTTATTTATATCTATTATTTCATCAATAGATATATTAGTAATTTCAGTTAATATATTAACAATTATTCCAAAAGTCACTAATGGTTTAGCTTGAATCATTGCTTTATTTCTATTTTCATAATATGTAAATGTTACTATATCCCCATTATATCCTTTAAATCTAATTATGTTTTCATTTCTTTTATAAGTTATAAAACCACAATATGCATCGTCAATCTTATTTAGTAGATAATCTACCATCCCCTTATCAAATTTAAAAACACATTGTGTTCCATTTATGTTTGCATTTTGAGTGTTTTTAGTTATAAATTCTATTAACTTATTTGCATAATCTGGATTTTTTGCAGGAATAATCTTTACACTACTTTTCTTTATCCAAATATCTATCCTACATTCTTGATTATTTATAAAAAATTTACATACCCTTTTGTTTCCCTTTACTTCAGAATAAGAGTATAGATTAAAAGTATTATTTTCCTTTTTATATGATTCGATAAGTGATTTTATATCTTTTTCATTAATACATATTTCTGCCATTTTTATTCCCCCTAATTACTATATTTATAGCTCGCTTTCCTTTAAGTGTTTCAATAATCTCAAATTCAACTATTTTATTTAATCTTAAGAATTTATCATTTTTTACATCATTTATTTTAAAATATATATTTTCTTTAAATTCATGTGAATTTATAAATCCAAAATTTCTATCTAAATTACATATTTTGCCTATGTAAATTTTCTTAGCGCCCTCAATACTTTGAATATGTTTTGAAGCTATTTCTTGTAATAACTTAATATTAGGTTTATTTTGCACATTCAAATTATAATTTTTTATTGCAAATTCTAATTCCTCGGTCAATTTCCATCCTTCTCTATTTCTATAATAAACACCTGCTTCATAATAGATTTTGGCATTAACCGAATTTCCTTTATGCTCCCACAAAAGTGCTATATCTTGCAAAAGTCTATTCATCATTTCATATTTAAAATTACAATTTAATGCCTTGTTTGCATATAACAAGGATTCTTCCATTTTTCCATATCTCCAATACATTGATGATATTTTATGATACATAAACCAGTGATTTTCTTCTAAAGCTAGATTTTTATATTCTCTAATTTCATATTCCAAGTTATTATCATTAGCTTCCATGCATTTACTAAAATACAATCTAGCTTTAATCCATACATCATTCCTATAATGAAATTTTTCAATGCTTTTTAGTGCTTCTTCACATATATTTATGCACTCTTCATATTTTTGTAATTTCTCTAATGCTTTTGTTTTATATTGATAAAAAAATTCTTTTTTTGAAGCTCTTTCTCTTTCTTTTCCTCTACTATCTTGAAATTTAAACACCTCTTCTGGCAATTCCTTTGGATTTAGAAAGTTAAGCCACTTCAATATTTCCTTATAGTTAATACTAGCATTTTTCATGTAAACTCTAATCACTTTAAATATTGTTAATACATATGGATTATAATGTTCTTGTTCTTTAGATAATTGCACTATATTATCCTTTATAAAATTTGCTTCTTTTATAAATTCATTAAAATCACTATCTTCATCTTTTACAAAATCTTTAATATAAACTTCATAAATACACCAACATAATAAATTTTTAATGTATGTATTATTAATAATACTTTTGTTGTTATAACACTCTCTACATATATTTATAAATACTATCTGCTTATTATTAGATCGAAGTACATTTCCATATTCATATAATAAATATACATCATTCTTGCTAGAATTCGTCCATAATTGTTCTAATATTTCTTCTGCTTTAATTGTATTTCCATTGCTAACAAATTCTTTTGCTTTTTCTCTAGTAATATCTATTTCATCCATTTCTATCTCGGTCATAATTACTCCTTCATGCTATAACCATATATAATAATGTTTATATTTGAAATTTGCCACCAGTGGCAAATTTCAAAATACTAATCATTTTCTTCTTCAAATTCCTCATTCGGTAATTTTTTTATATATAA
>SAMEA104315432__coassemble_1264_pt1 | contig 10182 bp, 10 predicted proteins | sample SAMEA104315432__metabat2_low_PE_014 | metagenome-assembled genome bin SAMEA104315432 (sample SAMEA104315432) | gut metagenome | biome: Monkey gut; feature: monkey-associated habitat; material: faeces | place: China | collected 2013 | reverse complement strand
GACTTCGCTTGATGAGCTGCCAGAGCTAATCAACATCTTTAAGGGTGATATGAGTGTTGTGGGACCAAGACCGCAGCTTGTGCGTGACATGGTTTTCTTTACAGAAGAAGAAATGCAGCGTCAAAGCGTATATCCTGGGCTCACAGGCTTAGCGCAGATTTGCGGAAGAAACAATATAACTTGGAAAGAAAAGTTTGCTTTTGATCTGCAATATATCAAGAAGATAAGCTTTCTTGAGGATATGCGTATTATTTATCGCACAGTGTTCAAGGTTTCGGCGCAGGAGGACATTGCTACTGACGGCATGGAGACTGCCGAGGATTATGGCGACTGGCTGCTGAGAACTGGGCAGATTGGCAAAGATGAATACGACAGGAAGCAGGCAGAAGCGAAGAGAATGTTGGAAGAGTATGAAGGGTGAAGAATTAATGATCAAAGGATGGAAGTATTATAATCATGCGATGGTACCGAACAGTGCTCCTCATGATAATGTCGATAAACAAGCATTGATTGATGGAAGTATTTGGCATCCAGACAATGGTAAAAAACCATTGTTTGTCAGATGGACAGAAGACTTTGACTGTGGTTACGAAACCGAATTTTGGTATTGTATTTGTGAACATAAGCCTGATTTATCTAAGTTGAAAGCTAAGCGACGTTATGAAATAACCAAAGCATTAAAATTATTAACTTGTGAACAGGTTAATCCATTAGATTATGAAGACGAATTATATAGATTAACAGTAGAAAGCTATTTGGATTATCCGATTGTATATCGACCGTCAGTAACGAGAGAAGAATTTCATAAATGGATGTATGAATGGATTAAGGCAGGTTACTTTGTTTATCTTGCAAAATCAAAAGAAAATAATGAGTACATGGGATACTGTACCTGCTTGGGTCATGGTTCGTATGTAACATTAGTGAATGCAAAAGTTCCTCATAAATATGAAAAATATAACGTTAATGCTATCTTGGTATATACATCATGTATGGAATTATTAGATGAACCTGAATACGGTTTTAAGTATATGAATGATGGAGCAAGAAACATTATGCATTCTACTAATTATCAAAATTATTTAGTAAAATATCATGGGTTTCGTTTTGCTTATTGTTCTTTACATATTGAATATAGTCCAGTGATGAAATTAGCTATTACAGTAGGAATGTTATTCAGACCTCTATTGGAAAAAATGAAAAACATTAATAAATATATATATATATATTTGTCACTTCTAAAACAAGAAGATATAAGACGCAGTTTTCTTAAAAAGTAGGGTAGATATTGTGGAAGAATTAGTTAGCATCATTAGTCCTAGCTATAACTGCGAAAAATTTATTAGTAAAACGATAGAGAGCGTGTTAGCCCAGACTTATAAAAACTGGGAGCTAATTATAGTTGATGATTGTTCTACTGATAATACAGATCAGGTTGTAGCTCGATATGGTGATAAACGCATACAGTATTTAAAAAATGAGCATAATAGTGGAGCGGCGGTTTCTAGGAATAGAGCTTTACGTGAAGCAAAAGGGCGTTGGATAGCTTTTTTAGATAGCGATGATATATGGCTTCCAGAAAAGCTTGAAAAGCAAATTTGCTTCATGAAAACTAATGACTATCATTTTTCCTATACTAATTATGAAGAGATTGATGAGAATGGTAATAAGTTGGGAGTTAAGGTTAGTGGGCCTAAAAAGATAAGTAAAACAGGCATGTTTAATTATTGTTGGCCAGGCTGCTTAACAGTTATGTATGATGCTCAAGCGTATGGATTGTTGCAAATTGCTGATATCAAGAAAAATAATGACTATGCTATGTGGTTAAAGATTTGTCGTAAGTTTGATTGCTATCTTTTAGATGAGTACTTAGCTGAATATCGCAGAGGAAGGAGAGGTTCAATTAGTACACATAGTTATTGGAAGCTTATCGAGTGGCATTATAGGCTTTGGCATGATGCTGAAGGTATGGGAGTTATTCATAGCTTGATTAATACTGTGAGAAATTTAGCTTTTGGGTTGTATAAGAAAAAAGTATATTTTGTACGATAGGAGAAGAAGCACGATGGAAAGAGATTCATTTTTGTATAAGGCTAGAAGAAAAGGACAAGTTTTAGCTCATAAGGTATTGCCAGATGAGTTTATGTCTAAGTTATATTTTAAAGTTGTCCTAGGGAAAAAGTTGAATCTTGAAGATCCAAAGACATTTAATGAAAAAATTCAATGGTGTAAATTGAATTTTTTTCCTAAAAATAAGACTGTTATTCAGTGTGCAGATAAGTATGCTGTTAGAGAATATATAAAATCTAAAGGCTATGAAAATACCTTGACTCCGTTATTGGGCGTTTGGGATAAAGCAGAAGACATTGATTGGGATAGCCTACCTGATAAATTCGTTTTGAAGTGCAACCATGGTTGCGCTTATAACATTATTTGTGAAGATAAAGAGGGCTTTGATAAAAAAACAGCTATTAAGCAGTTAAACGAATGGCTTGATGAAGATTTCGGAGCTTTTAATATAGAACTTCATTATTCAAAGATTAAGCATCACAGAATTATAGCAGAAGAGTTTTTAGGTTCTTGCATTACTGATTATAAGTTTTTTTGCTTTAATGGCGAACCAAAATTTATATATGTTTCCAATGACTTAATCCATGATAGGCAGGCTCAAATAGGATTCTTTTATCTTGATGGTTCTAAAATGCCTTTAACTAGAGATGATTATACTGACATTGCTTCTGTTGATTTGCCAAGTTTTTTTGATGAAATGTTAGATATGGCAAAGAAGTTATCAGAAGATTTTCCGTTTGTTAGAGTAGATTTTTTCTTAGCAAATGATAGATATTACTTTGCAGAGCTTACATTTACTCCTGGAGCTGGCATGATGCCGTTTAATCCAGAGAAATTTGACCTAGAATGGGGAAGAATGTTAGACATTAGTGATTTGAGGAAGAAAGTATGAATATATTATATATATCTAATTTAAGTGGTAATTTATGGGCTGGACCTAATAATAGTGTACCAGCACAAATTATGGCACAAAGTAAAATTGATAATGTGTTTTGGTATAATGTAAATAAAAAAGTAATACCTGAATGGAAAGATATTTATCATAATTTAATAGATTATCCGAATCAAAGATTGGATGATTTGCCAGAACCTTTTAATAATCCTGATATAGCAGTAATAGAAGAAGTATATTGTCATGCTTTTTCAAAAATTATTAGTGATTTACAATGCAACAATATACCATATATTGTTATACCTAGAAGTACGTTAACTGAGCGCGCTCAGAAACATAAACAATTGAAAAAGATTATAGGTAATTTACTTTATTTCAATAATATGCTAAAGCAAGCGGTAGCAATACAATATCTTACTGAGCAGGAATATCGTGAATCTGGAGATAAGTGGAATAAAAATCATTTTATAATCCCTAATGGAATTTCTATAAAAGATACTTATATAGAGAGAGAAAATGATAATAAAATTATACTTACTTATATTGGTAGAATAGAAATATATCAAAAAGGATTAGACTTATTAGTAGAGGCAATTAGTGAAGTACAGGATTTTTTGCGTGAACATAATTGCGTTATCAATATATATGGTCCTGATAGGGAAGATACAGTGAAGAAATTAACTGATGTAGTTAATACTAAAGGAATAGAAGATTTAGTTTTATTTCATAGAGCTGTTTTTGGAAAAGATAAAGAAAAAATACTTATTAATAGTGATATTTTTATCATGACCTCTAGATTTGAAGGACATCCTATGGGATTAATAGAAGCACTTTCTTATGGCCTTCCATGTATAGTAACACCAGGAACTAATATGGCTAAAGAAATTGATAAACATGATGCTGGATGGGTTGCACAAGAAAAAGTAAGAGATGTAGTTGAGCAGATAAAAAGATCAATACATGAGAAAAGGCTGTGGAAAATAAAGAGAAGCAATGCTAAATCTTTAGCAAGAGAATTTTCTTGGGAAAGGTTAGCATTAAAATCACATGAATATTTTGAGGTAGTAAGAAGATAAGGTATTAAAATGGAATATTATATCATATTATTTATACTATATTTTCTTATTGGTTTGATAGAAATAAACAATAAGAAAAAGACGGAATATAGTAAGATATTTGCATTAATATCACTATTCCCGTTATTTGTTTTAACTGCGTTTAGAGATGTAAGGGTAGGTAATGATACAATAGCATATGTTCATACTTATAATATTTTATCGTATATAAGTAATTTTAAAGATATTTTTTTGTATTCAAGGATGGAACCTGGATACATTTTTATTAATTATATATTTGCTATAACAGGAGCAGAATATATATGCATGCAAATTTTCATAAGCGGATTTATCTATTATTCATTATTTAGATTTCTATCTAGATATTCAGTTAATATAGGATTAAGTTGTATAATTTTTTTAGGTATGAGAATGTTTTGTGGACCAATGAATGTAGTTAGAATGTGGATTGCGTTGGCTATTTTGCTTTTTGCATTAGATTATTTTATTCAATCGAAGATATATAAGGCTAATATATTAATAATTCTAGCAATGACTTTTCATTATTCTGCGCTTATATTTCTAGCATTAAATTTTACTAATTCCAAACTAAATACTAGAAATGTAATTATAATAATACTAACTTCCGTTGCGATAGCTTTAGCAGGAAAATCTTTTTTTGATGTAGCAACTGGTTCCGTAGGATTGTACCAAGGATATTTAGATTCGAAATATTTTAATTATGATGATAATATAGCTATCTATCTAACATTGTTAATAGATATAACACTTACAGGTTTATATTTTTTCTTATTCAAAATAGAAAAGATTAATTACTCTAAAACATTAATAATATTTGTATATTTAAGTATCTTTTCAGTTGGATTAGATATAATAGGATTAACAAACACAATAATGACTAGAATATCTGGATACTTTTATATATCATGGATGATATTAATTCCTATTGCAGTTAATTATATAAAAAAAGCTAATATTAAATTATTGATATATTGCTGTTTGGCAATAGGATTTTTGGCACAATTTTTGGTAGTTATGATTTTTCGACCTACGTGGAATGGCGTGGTGCCATATGTTTGGTATTGATGAGAAAGAGTGTGGTATCTATGAAAATTAAAGAAATAGTTCATGTGTGCATGAAGGCTATTTATAATAGTAATGCTAGATTTTTTATTAAGAGTAAATTTGGGTTGAGCAATAATGTACCTGACGAAGAATATTTGAAACAAATTTATAAATTTCGTATGGGAAAAGAATTAAAACTAGAAAATCCTATTACCTTCAATGAGAAACTTCAATGGTTAAAACTTAATGATCGTAGGCCAGAATATACTATGATGGTTGACAAATATGAGGTTAAAAAGTATGTAGCCAATGTTATTGGAGAAGAGTATATAATACCAACATTAGGAGTTTGGAACAATGTTGATGAAATTGATTTTAGCTCTTTACCCAGTCAATTTGTTTTAAAATGTACTCATGATTCCGGTAGTCTTGTGATTTGTAAAGATAAAAAAAGTTTGGATATTGAAAAGGCAAAGGAAAAATTAAGTAAATGGTTGAAAAGAAATTTGTTTTGGTATGGTCGTGAATGGCCGTATAAGAATGTTAAGCCGAGGATTATTGCAGAGCAGTATATGACAGATAAAACTGTATGTGAACTACGTGATTACAAAATTCATTGCTTTAATGGTATGCCTAAATTTGTTTTAGTATGTTCTGAAAGATTTTCTGAAAATGGAATAAAAGAAGACTTCTTAGATATAAATTGGAATAAATTACCGTTTAAGCGTCCTCAATTAGATTGTAGTGAGAAAGAACTAGCTAAGCCTATTCATTTCGATAAAATGTTAAAATTATCCGAAATACTTTCAAAAAATATCCCATTTATAAGGTGCGATTTTTATGAAATCAATAGTAAGGTGTATTTTGGAGAATTAACATTTTATCCAGCTTCGGGATTTGAAGCGTTTGAACCTGAAGAATGGGATCATAAACTTGGTAGTTGGTTAGAGTTACCCAAAAAATATTGATTATTAGGTAGATAAATGGAAAATAAAATTTTATTCTACAACTCAATATCGCCTTTAATTTTTCAAATTACAAGTATCATCTGTGGTTTTATTTTGCCACGCTTAATTTTAAGCCATTTTGGTACAGAGGTTAATGGCCTTGTAAACTCTATAACGCAGTTCTTAGGCGTAATTGCGTTCTTGGAGCTTGGTGTAGGCGCTGTTGTGCAGTCGTCACTCTATAAGCCGTTAGCAGAGAAAGATACTATCAGCGTAAGCAAGGTTATAGCGTCAGCAGATAAGTTTTTCAGAAGGCTTGGTTATATCTTGGCTGTTTACGTTGTAGCCATGATATTTTTCTATCCTATGCTTGTAAAGCAGAATTTTGGCTTTACATATACTGCTGCTTTAATCATAGCGATTTCCATTCGTTCTTTTGCGCAATACTTTTTCGGCATAGTTAATCGTCTACTGCTTATTGCTGATCAAAAAGCTTATGTCCAGTATATTGCGCAGACATTAGCTGTTATTAGTAACACTTTAGCTTGCTATATATTGATAGCCTTTGACTGCTCAGTACAGGTTGTTTACGGGATGACCTCGGTAATCTTCCTTTTACAGCCGTTAGCAATACATTTGTATATTAAAAAGGCTTATTCGTTGAATAGAAAGATTCACTATGATGTTGAACCGATTAAGCAGAAGTGGAATGGCATTGCACAGCATGTGGCAGCAGTGATTTTGACAGGCTCGGATAACATAGTTTTGACTACATTTTCAACCTTAGCCAATGTATCAATTTATTCAGTATATTTTCTGCCAATGTCTGGTGCAAAAATGATAATTATGTCCATGATTAGTGGCATTCAGGCGTTAATAGGTAATCTTTGGGCAAAGCAGGATTTAGCTGAACTACAGAAAGTTTTTGCTTGGACAGAATGGCTTATACATACTGGCACGACGCTTATTTTTACTTTGACAGCGGTACTTATAGTGCCATTTGTACAGGTATATACCCATGGAGTCAATGATGCAGATTACGTGCAGCCTTTATTCGGTGTACTGCTTGTTGCTGCTAATTCAGGACATTGCCTGCGCTTGCCATATAACATTATGATACTTGCAGCAGGTCATTATAAGCAGACACAGCATAATTACATTATTGCAGCAGTGATGAATGTTGTGATTTCGATTATCTGTGTTAAACAGTTTGGATTGCTTGGCGTAGCTTTAGGCACTTTGGCTGCGATGGTATATCAGACGGTATGGATGGCTTGGTATAATTCTAAAAATTTTATTTGTTGGCCGATGAGAAAATTTGCTAAGCAGATATGTGTGGATGTTGTTAGTGCTGTGGGGATTTATTGGCTAGGCTCATTGATGGAAATGAGTAGTGTAAGTTATATGGCGTGGTTTGTATTAGCTGTGAAGGTTGCTACGATTGGTGGAATTGTGGTATTGGTAGTTAATGGGGTGTTTTATAGAGAGTATTTGAGGAAGATAGGTAGGAAGGTAGCAGGTTTTGTGAGGTGATAAATTAAAATATGAAGAATATAATTTTAGAGAATGATAAAAAGCGGTATATTGATGGCAAGATACCAGCCTTTCAAAAGTATTTCAGAAAAGTGCAAAGCACTAATTTTATGCCTTTAGCGCTTATCTATAAAGTACTTTTTAGAATCACCAAAGAATTACGGCATATTGAAATTCCAAGAACTACAAAAATAGGTGAAGGTCTATATATAGGTCATGCGTACAATATAACGATAAATCCTAAAGCGGTTTTAGGTAAAAACATAAACATACATCGTGGTGTACTCATTGGACAAACGAATCGGGGGGGTAAACAGGGAGTTCCGACTATTGGAAATGAAGTGTGGATTGGCATAAATGCTGTGATAGTGGGTAATGTAAAAATTGGTGATGACGTGTTGATTGCACCTAATAGTTATGTTAATTGTGATGTGCCGAGCCATTCGATAGTATTTGGTAATCCATGTATTATCAAGCATAGAGATAATGCTACCGAAGGGTACGTGAATAGGAAGGTATGAGGATAAAGGTGGATAAAGCAAGATATTTTCTTAAGATGATAGCAGGAACGTTGTATTCACCAGGATTGGCAGTTGGTATAGGAATATCGGTTATAGGTATATTAGTCTCTTTATCTGATACTGAAGAAAATATTTTTATCCATCATTTATTTCTCAATAGGCAATATTATTCGATAGCTACTTTTGTTTATATATCTATAACTTTTATATTTGAAGGAATCATAAAACCTCAAAAAGAAGAAATAGATAAACTGAAAGCTATAATTGAAGAAAAGAATAGACAACTGGCGCAAACGCATCAAATAGTTTATAATAGGTATGGGGAATTTGCTAATTTCTGCAGTAATTTGAGATTTGAAGAGTGCTTGAGAAAATTTGTAGATAAAAACATAATAGTCGATAGTGCTCAGATTTATAAAATTAAAAGGAATAAAGAACATAAAAGAATAGTAATTACGTTAAATCATGAAAAAGGATATTGTAAAGCTAATTTTGATATAAATTCTATGTTGCAGACAAGATACGTTTTAAATTATGATATTTATATTAGATTTAGAAGAGAGGTTTGGCGTAGGTGGCGCAGATTAAATAATGAAAATCTTAAAAGTTGGGAAATAGCAGAAATTTATAATGAGATTTCAATCAGTGCACGTGACTTGGTAGATGAAATATGTAATAGATTGAATAGAATTGAAGGTCAGGTTCGGGGAATAAAAAAAATGATTGATGCAGTTGGCAATGTTGAAGAAAATGATTTTTCCTATTATAGACTTCTAAGTGTTTTGGTTTTAGTGTTGTTAGGAAGAGATGGAACGATAGAATTTGACAATGATACAGATGATGATGATGTAAGCAGATATTTGCGTAGAGGAAAAAGAACAGGGGTGTTAGGAGCTATTCTTTTAGAAGATGTTTTTATATTTACTCATAAAGGACAATCTAAAAAGAATGGACGGATATATGTATCGTTTTATTTTGAAGAATTTAGTGTTCCGTATGTTGTGATATTTTCTGTGACTCCTAAGAATTTAAGCGAAAGAACTAATTTTGAATATGAAGTTGAAACATTAGTGAATGACTTCAAGAAAATTTTGTTTGGAGGACGAAATAATGAGTAAATTTGATTATGATGCTATTGTAGAAAGTAATATTGAGTTTCTAAATCGCAAACGCTTAAAATTCAGAAAAATAACATCTAAAAAAGATATTAGAATGGGTAATAAGCGATTAGTAGGTATGTTGTCCATGTCTAAAAGCATAGAAAATAAAAAACATAAGTATCAAGATATATAACCATTATAATATTAAATATATAAAATTATATATACTAATTCCGTAACTAAAAATCAATAAAACAGAAGAACTTTAATTAAATATATTTAAAGCTACTGAATTTATGATAGACAGAAAGGATCCTTTATAATGATTGATATGAATGAGCATATAATTTCTTTGATAATAATAGATACATCTTCTTTCGAGAAAGAACAATTTGATTTTATTAGTGCTAAAAGTGCTTCGGTTGTAGCCTTATTCGAGATGATTAAAGCAAAAGATATAAAACTCTTAGCGCACCCTATACTTGATAGAGAAATAAGAATACATTTAATCAATTCAGGGATAATTACAAGTATAGATAGATTAAAAGGGCGACTTGTTGAATTAAAGGGTTTTATGATAAAAAATAGCTACTATAGTAGTGATTTTATAGAAAAAATTAATAATATTGATATGCCTAGATTATTATTGGAAGCGTATAATCAATATTATTCTGATGCTATAACATTGGAGTATCCAGATCCTAAAATTATATTTTCACAGTATTTTGATAATGTAGCTCCGTTTTCGAAAGAAAATAATAAAAAAAGTGAATTTCCAGATGCTTTTATCATTCAATCAGTTAAAGATTATCTATCGCTAAATCCTAATGAGAGATTATTGGTAGTAAGCGGTGATAATGATTGGAAAGCAGCATTTAAATATAATAATAAAGTTATATGGAAAGAATCAATAGTAGATGCACTTACTTTTTTGAATAGTGTTGATAGTATATTGAGTACTGAGAAAATAGAAAAAAT
>SAMEA104315432__coassemble_1165_pt1 | contig 10786 bp, 10 predicted proteins | sample SAMEA104315432__metabat2_low_PE_014 | metagenome-assembled genome bin SAMEA104315432 (sample SAMEA104315432) | gut metagenome | biome: Monkey gut; feature: monkey-associated habitat; material: faeces | place: China | collected 2013 | reverse complement strand
TGGTCATTAAAATATTTATAATATTCATTATTTTTTTCTACATAATGTAATCCATAGCCATCTGTTTCTTCTGGTTTTGAACCTGAAAATTTTATGCTTATTGAATTATCACATTCAATAACTGTATCTTGTTTTAATTCTTTCCAATTGTTAGTTTCATCTGTTGAATATAAAAGATATCTATCTGTTTCTTCTACTACATCAATTCCCATAACCGCTGCAAGTAATTCAACTTTTACTTTATATGGTGAAGTTTGAGCTGAAGTTCTTATGCTATCAATTTTAATAGTTTCTTTCTTTTCTTCTCCATCACTTCTTATTATAAAGTCATAGCTTCCATTTTTGTTAAATGAACATTTAACTGGTTCTCCAAGGTTACTTGTATATAATGTGCTTCCATATGGTGTTTCTACTGTAATTATTTTTACGCCTAAATTCTTTAATTTTGCTACTTCCTCAGCATTGTTATAACTTATAAACATCCTTCCTACTTCTATTATTTTATTAACTAATTGTTCTTCTGTCATATTAAGTTGACTAATTTTATCTCCATACTCTTTTGTTAACTCTTCATAACTTGAGAAATTACATAAAATTGCTGCAATTTCTTTTTTTTGTTCAAAAGTTGGTTGTGCTTCATTTTCTGCAGGGTTTAATACTACTGTAGCACTAAAGTCGCCTTTTTCTATATCTTCTCCTCCATTGGTTCCATTTATATTTTTGTTTATCCATTCATTTAACCCATTTATTGCATTCAAATCATTTTGTGTTGCTTCATCCATTTTATTTTGTGCATCTTTTGCTCTTTTTATTATTCCATTTTCACTAAATATTGCGTTCAAGCTTACCCCTGCTAATATTAATAGTACTACAATAGTTACTACTAACGCTATTAGAGTAATACCACTTTGTTTTAGATAACTTCTTTTGTTCTTTGTTTTCATTTTTTCTTTGTACCTTTATATGATATACTATCATATTCCTTTCTTTTATTTTTTTATTTTGCATTTTTATGCGTATATGTTTTTTAATATTAAAATCTGTTTTACATCATCCTCCTCTTGTTTTTTGACACATAAAAAGGACAGGTACTAAATACTTTCATATTTAATATCTGTCTCATATATGCTTAATAAAGCTAATTTCTTAGCTTGTTTGTTATTTATTAATGTTGTAGCTCTCTCTCTCTCTCTCTCTCTCTCTCTCTACTCCTGCAAAGGTTTCAGCTTTTTCCATATTTTGTGCCTCTTTCTTTTACTTTTTTCTTTAGATTTGTACTGTTAATAGAATAATATAAAATTTTAAAAATTGCAATAGATTTTATTGGAATTTTTATCTTATTTTTTCTATTTCTTCTTTTGTTAGTCCTGTGGCCTCAATAATTGTTTCTATTTTTACATTTAATTTTAATAAATTTTTAGCTATTTGTACTTTTTCTTCTTTTGCGCCTTCTGTTTTACCTTCTACTCTTCCCTCTGCCTTTCCATCTCTTTTTGCTTCATACATCAATTGTGCATGATCCATTCTTTCTAGTTCTGCTTTAAATGCCATTCTTCTTAATATATCATCTTGACTTATTCTATCTAATTCTTCTTTTGCCTCTTTTATATTTTCATTTTCTTCCATTATTTTGGTTACCTCCATATCTTCTGGATTTTCCAAAAACATCATCCATTGTAATGCTCCATTTCCTTTGTTGGTTTTATACTCTTTTATTGCTTTTGGCAATTCTATTATACAAATCTCAAAATAGCTTGTCAAGATTATATTTTTGTATTCTTCTTCTCGTATTTGCCAATTTGTTTGTGCCTTTTTTATTCCTTTAAATTCTAGTAGTTCTCCATCTACTATTATTATACTTATTGTTCTTCTTAGTTTACTATATTCTTCTCCTACTTTTAAATTTGCACTATACATTTTTGCCCAATATAGTAGAAATCTTGGTAACATTTTTTCATGTGTTGTTAATTGTACCTCAATATCACATTCTATGTTATCATTTATTACTGCTCTTAAATCTAATCTCCCGTTTTTATCATTTTTATTTTCATTTAGTAAGTCTTTACTTTTGTCCAATTCTAACTTATGTATTTTTATCTTTAGAATTTTCTCTAATAAATCTTTTGTAATTTTCCCCTTTCCTCTTGTGAATAGTGTTTGAAACACAACATCATTTTTTGGTTTTAATATTTCATTATTTCCTATTTGATTTTCTATCATATGCTTTTTCTCCTATAATTTTATATTTTAATTGCATTTTTCTACAAAAATACACATCTCCTTCTTGCTAATTTTACATTTTCATTGGTCTTTATTGATTTTCTTTAATTTCTTTAATTTTTTAGTTTTTTATTTATGGAAATTTTAAGATTTTAATTTTTTAGAGTTAATAGTGTTTAAGATAATATTAAAGATTTTGAAATAATATTAAGATTAAATATTTTTGAGATTTAATAATTAGTAATTAGTCAATATAAAATTGATAGAAAATTTTAATATTAGTAAACTCTAAGTAATTAAAGATTTCATTTAAATGCTGTTTGAAAATAATTATTGCTCTGCATATGTAAATTTATTACATAAAATTCACTTCATGTATATTTTCCATATTTTCTTACATAATAACTTATTAGTATAAACATTTTATAGATATATGTTAATATTAACGCTTAGGTATCTGTTAAGTTTGTCGATTAGATGCTATATATTACTTATAAATAGGTTATGGAGGAGATGTAACATGGCACTTGATTATAATATCATTGGGGAAAGATTAAAGAAAGCAAGAGTTGAGAAAAATATGACTCAGGAGAAACTAGCTGAACAATTAGATGTTTCAATTGCATTTTTAAGTAGAATTGAAAGAGGTAGTTCTCATATTAATTTAAAAAGACTAACTCAAATTTGTGAAATTTTAGGTGTTTCTGAAGGCTCTATATTAAATGGAGTTTCTAGTAATTCAAATAATTACTTAACATCTGAATTTAATGAAATTTTAAACTCAGTATCTAGTGACAAACAAAAATTAATTTATAAAATAGCTAAAGTCATTAGTGAAGAAGAATAATTTTTAAGGTTTTAAACCATACTAAAAGCAAGAGATTTTGTTATCTTGCTTTTATTTTTTTGTCAAAAAATGTTGATAAAGATATTTTATTATATTATAATAATATATGCAAAATTATTTTACAAGGAGGTATTTTTTTATGGAATTTAAACAATGGGAAGGATTTAATACACAAGGCGAATGGACTAAAGAAATAGATGTTAGAGGCTTTATTCAAGCTAATTACACACCTTATGAAGGAAATGACGATTTTCTAGTAGGTGCAACAGAAAAAACTCAAAAGCTATGGAACAATGTTACAGACTTATACAAACAAGAAAGAGAAAATGGAGATGTTTTAGATGTTGATGTTAAAACTCCATCTGGAATAAATGCTTATGCTCCTGGTTATATAAATAAAGAACTAGAAGAAATTGTTGGCCTTCAAACAGATGCCCCATTAAAAAGAGCTATTATGCCAAATGGTGGTATTAGAATAGTGGAAAAATCTTGCGAAAGTTATGGATATAAAGTTGACGAAAATATTGAATACATTTATCACAACTTAAGAAGAACACATAATGATGGTGTTTTTGCTGTATATACACCAGAAATAAGAGCTGCTAGAAGCTCACACTTAATTACAGGTCTTCCTGATGGATATGGTCGTGGAAGAATTATTGGTGATTACAGAAGAGTTGCTTTATATGGTGTTGATGTTTTAATTAAAGAAAAACAAGAAGAATTTTCTTTATTAGATTCTGATGAAATGACAGATGAGTTAATTCGTCAAAGAGAAGAAATGCACGACCAAATTGCTGCATTAAATGAATTAAAAGCAATGGCTACAAGTTATGGATATGATATTTCTGAACCTGCAACAACTGCAAAAGAAGCAATTCAATGGCTATACTTTGGATATCTAGCTGCTGTTAAAGATCAAAATGGTGCTGCTATGAGTTTAGGTAGAACATCTACATTCTTAGATATATATATTGAAAGAGATATGAAAAATGGGACTTTAACAGAAGAGCAAGCTCAAGAATTAATTGATCAATTTGTTATAAAATTAAGACTAGTTCGCTTCTTAAGAACTCCTGAATAAAACTCTTTATTTACAGGTGACCCTGTTTGGGTAACCGAGAGTATTGGTGGTATGGGTATTGATGGAAGAACATTAGTAACCAAAAACTCTTTTAGAATACTACACACATTAGTAAACTTAGGACCTGCTCCAGAACCAAACTTAACTGTATTGTGGTCTAAAAATTTACCAGAAGGATTTAAAAAGTTCTGTGCTGATATTTCTATTAAAACATCATCTATTCAATATGAAAATGATGATTTAATGAGAGTTACTTTAGGTGATGATTATGGTATTGCATGCTGTGTATCTGCTATGAAAATTGGTAAACAAATGCAATTCTTTGGTGCAAGAGCAAACTTAGCTAAAGCACTTCTATATGCTATAAATGGTGGTAGAGATGAGAAATCTGGAAAACAAGTTACTCCAGAATTTGCGCCTATTACTTCAGAATATTTAGATTATGATGAAGTTATGAGAAAATTTGATAATATGATGGAATATTTAGCTAAAACATATATTAAAGCTTTAAATATTATTCACTATATGCATGACAAATATTCTTATGAAGCATTAGAAATGGCTTTACATGATAAAGAAAGAGACATTTTAAGAACAATGGCTTGTGGTATAGCTGGTTTATCAGTTGTTGCTGATTCTTTATCTGCAATAAAATATGCAAAAGTTAAGGTAATTAGAGATGAAACTGGATTAGCTGTTGATTATCAAGTTGAAGGTGATTTTCCTAAATACGGAAATGACGACGATAGAGTCGATGAGATTGCAGTTAATATAGTAAAATCATTTATGAAAAAGTTAGAAAAACATCATACTTACAAGAATTCAAGAGCTACATTATCAGTTTTAACTATTACATCAAATGTAGTATATGGTAAAAATACTGGTAATACTCCTGATGGAAGAAGAGATGGCGAACCTTTTGGACCTGGTGCTAACCCACTACATGGAAGAGATGTAAATGGAGCTTTAGCTGTTATGAATACAATTGCTAAACTACCTTATGAATATTCTGAAGATGGTATTTCATACACATTCTCTATCACTCCTGCTACTCTTGGAAAAGATGAAAATTCAAAGATAAATAACTTAGTAAGTATGTTAGATGGTTTCTTTATTCAAACAGGACATCATATAAATGTTAACGTATTTGATAGAGATTTATTACTTGATGCAATGGATCACCCTGAAAAATATCCACAATTAACAATTCGTGTTTCTGGATATGCCGTTAACTTTATAAAATTAACTAGAGAACAACAATTAGAAGTAATTCATAGAACAATACATGAAAAAATTTAGTTCTCGTGCATAAAATATGTTTTCTTCTGTCTTGCTGTCGTCGTTCGTGGGCAAGCCTCCGAGCTAAACGCTGGTCTTGGCTCACTCCTTCAACTGCGCGACAGGTGCGAAAACATATTTTTATGCTACTAAATATAAATTTTAGGAGGAAATATGAAAGGTAGAATACACTCATTTGAATCTTTTGGAACAGTTGACGGACCTGGTATAAGGTTCGTAATTTTCATGCAAGGATGCAATTTGAAGTGTAAATTTTGTCAAAACAGAGACACTTGGAATGTTTGTGGCGGTATGGAATATACTGTTCCAGAACTATTAGCAAAAATTGAAAGATATAAAAGTTATTTTGTACCTTCTGGCGGTGGTGTTACAATTAGTGGTGGAGAACCATTAGTTCAACAAGATTTTTTAATAGAACTATTAACTTCTCTAAAAGCTGACGGAATCCACACAGCTATTGATACGGCTGGAAGCTTTGATATAACAGATAAAATAAAACAAATAATTGATTTGGCAGATTTATTTTTATTAGATATAAAATGTATAAATGACGATATTTGCAAATATCTAACTAGTGTTTCTAATAAAAAAGAATTGGCTTTTGCAGAATATTTAAGTAGCATAAATAAGCCGATGTGGATTAGACAAGTATTAGTTCCTGGAATTACAGATAAAGAAGAAGATTTACTTAAATTAAAAGATTTTATACATAGTTTAAGTTCTGTTCAAAAAGTTGAAGTTCTTCCTTATCATGACTTAGGACGTTTTAAATGGGAAGAATTAGGATTAAAATATGAACTTGACGGGGTTCCTCCTGCTACTCCAGAGGACGTATCAAGAGCAAAGAAAATATTAGATTTGTAAAGAAAAAACTGAAGTGGTTTTACCACTTCAGTTTTATTCTTTTATTTTCTTTTTTAATCCAAATGTTATAAAGTATATCAAACCTGATATTAGTACTATCATTGGTCCTGTTGGTATGTTCCAATAATATGAAATAATTAAGCCGGTGATTCCTGAAAATAACGAAAATATTACAGCAAACAAATGGTATGTTCTCATATTTTTAGCTACATTTCTACTAGAGGCTGCTGGTAATATAAGTAATGAATTTATTAGTAAAATACCAATAAATCTAATTGAAATCATTACTATTATAGCTATTAACACTGCAAACACATTATCAATTGTTTTGGTATTTACTCCCCTACTTCTTGCTAATGTTGTGTTTATACTTGTTACATTTAATTTATTAAATGTAAAGTACCAAAATGCAATTACAGCAATAAATGCTAAAAATAAGTATAATATTTCTGTATTACTAATGCTTAATATATCTCCCACTAAATAGCTTGAATATTTATTGAAGTTTCCACTTTGTGCTAACATTGCAAGTCCTAGTGCTATTGCTATTGATGAAAATACACTTATTATTGTATCTGCTCCATAGTTTGTTTTATTTTTTACATAGTTTAATAGCAATGCAAATATAACAGCAAATAATATCATTGAAATATTCATATTTGATATTCCTAAAACCATTCCTAGTGCAATTCCTGTTAATGCTGAATGTCCTAATGCATCTGAGAAAAATGCCATTTTGTTGTTTACTATCATAGTACCCAAAATAGCAAATACTGGTGTTACTAAAATAATTGCAATTAGTGCATTTTTCATAAATGCATAATCTATAAATTCAAATGGTATTAGTGCTTCTAATATACTATATATTACTCCCATTATATATTCTCCTCTTATATTTCTCCAAAATAACTTTTAAATTCTAAGCTTTCAAATACTTCTTCTGGTGTTCCCTCTTTTACAACCTGTTTGTCTAGTAAGATTACTCTATCAGCATATTTTTTAACTAAATCTAAATCATGTGATACAAGTAAAATTGACATATCATATTTTGTTTTTAATTCATTTACTAATTGATAAAAATCTCTTGTTCCATTTTTATCAATTCCCGATACCGGCTCATCTAGTATCAATAAATTTGGAGTTGGTTTTGTTGCTATTGCAAGTAATACTCTTTGCAATTCTCCACCAGATAAATCTCCTATACTTTTATCTATTAGCTTTTCTGCTCCAAATATTTTTAGCTGTTCTTTTATTTCACTATATATCTTTTTATCTTTTTTCAAAAATACTGGTATATGGCAAATACATGATGCAAATAGATCATATACTGTTGTTGGCATGTGTTTTTCTATATTTATAGTTTGTGGCACATATCCTATTTTTATTCTTTTTGCAATGTTATCTTTCATATCCACAAAGCTTATGTTTCCAGTATGCTCTACTTCTCCTAAAATAGCTTTTAATAATGTAGATTTTCCTGCACCATTTCTACCTATTATTACAGTTAACTCTCCACAATGCACATGGATATTTACATTTTTTAATACTTGTTCTTTTCCAAATTTTACACTTATGTTATTTATTTTTATGCAGTGTAAGCCACATGCTCCTTTTCCACCCATTTTCTACTCCTGTTCTACATCATAGATTCTAAAACTAAAAAATTTGCTTCTAACTTGTCTATATATGCGTTGTTGTTTGTTTCCCCTGTTAGCCCTGAATCTAGTTTATATATTTTTGCTACTGTTTCGTTTGCTAATGTTTCAGCATTTTTTATATTGTCATCTTTATCTACTACAATGATTTTTATGTTTTCATTTTTTATTTTTTCAATTAGGTTTTTTAGTGTTTCTGCTGACATTGTACTTTCTTCATGATTTGTTTCTACTTGTGTTACTTGCATTTTAAGTTCTTGTAATAAATATTCTAGCCCCTCATTTAAGCAAATGGCCTTTGCTCCATTTAGTTTTTGAAGTTGATTTTCATATTTTTGTTTTTCTTGATTTATTTTCTGTAAATAACTTTCACAATTTGCTTTATATGTTTCAGCATTTTTATTGTCATATTCACATAGTTTTTGGCATATTGTTTCTACTTGTTTGATATAGTTTTCTATGCTTGTCCAAATATGAGGATTCGTCTCATTTTCATCTTGTATCTTATTTGATATATCAGCACTAGTATCTATTACCTTTAATTCTGGATATGCTGAAATTATTTTATCCATAAAGCTCTCTAAACCTAATCCATTTTGAATATATATATCAGCTTTTTCTATCTTTTTCATATCAGTTGTAGATATTGTATAGTCATGTAAGCAACCAACATTGGCTTCTGTCATATTTACAAGTTCCACGTCTGGTACATTTTGTGTTATATTTGCTGTCATAACATGGATGGGATAAAATGATGTTACAATTTTCAAATTATCATTTTTTACTTCTTCATGTTTTCTAGTTGTTACCCAAATGGCTATTCCTATAGCAACTGCTATTATTAACATTATTATTAAAATCTTCTTTTTCAAATTTCTTACCTCTCAACATATTGATAGTATGGTACTATATTAACATATTATTGCCTATTTTTCAACATTTCATTAATCAAAACAACAAAAAAAGGCATTACTGCCTTTTATTGTTTTAATTTATCTACAACTTTTTTATAATCTCCAGCATTGATAATTGCACTTCCAGATACTAACATATCAGCTCCCGCTTCTTTTACCATATTAGCATTTTCTGTGTTTATTCCACCATCTGCTTCGATGTCTACTTCAAAATTATTTTCGTCAATATATTGTTTTAGTTCTTTTATTTTTTCTATTGTATTTGGTAGTAATTTTTGTCCGCCTTCTCCTGGTTCTACTGTCATTATTAATACTAAATGCACAAATGGTAGATATTCATAAACTTCTTCTACTTTTGTGTTTGGCTTTATTGAAATGCCAATTCTTATGTTATTTTCGTTTAATAAATTAATCCATTTAAGTATTTCTTCTCTGCTTTTTCCTGCTTCTAAATGAAATGTTATAATATTAGGATTAAATATTGCAAAGCTTTTTATATAACTTTCTACATCTTCTACCATCAAATGAACATCTAATGGTAAGTTTGAAATTTGATTTAGGTATTCACTAAATTCTAGCATTTTATTTGTTGTATCATTTTTTACAAACTTTCCATCCATTACATCTATATGGAAATAATTAATTCCTGATGTTTCTAAATTATATAATGTTTGAATCGCTTTATCATCTTTTACATTTAATATTGAAACTGATACTTCTATCATTTTTCTTTCCTCTTATCTAATCTAATTATTGGTTTTATACTAATGATAGCAATATAATACTTTTCGTAGTGAATGCTGTGGGGACCGACAAGCTAGAAGATGTTGCTAAATTTTTTCAAATCATTATTAATGTTTGCAAAAAATTGTTGTTACATCTTCTTGCGTAGTTGGGGATGAACGTAGAAAAGTATTATATCGCTATCAATTATACTACTTTTAACATTATGATAAATTATTATAAATCTTCACATAGTTCTCATATCTTTGTGAAGAAATTTTGCCAGATTCTAAAGCCTCTTTTACTCCACAATTTTCTTCCTTTATATGACTGCAACCTTGAAATTCGCATTTATCTAAATAAGGTACAAACTCCACAAAATAGTGGCATAAATTTTCTTTTGGAATTTCATTTATTTCAAATGTTGAAAATCCCGGCGTATCTGCTATATATGAATTTTCTTTATATTTATACAAAGTAGTGCTTGTAGTAGTATTTTTTCCTCTTTGATTTTTATCACTAATATCTCCCTCTTGAGTTAACTCCTGTTCAAATATTGAATTTATCAAAGTAGATTTACCTACTCCTGAGTTTCCAGCAAAGGCTGTAGTTTCTCCTTCGAGTAAAGTTTTTATTTCTCCTACTTTTATTCCCTCTTTTGCATTTGTTTGTATAACTTTATATCCTATACTTTCATACAATTTGGCAATTCTGTCTATCTCTTCTTTATCTTCTAAGTCAACCTTATTTAGCACTATAGTTGCTTTTAATCCCATAAATTCTGCAAATACTAACTGTTTGTCTAATAATAATAAATCTGGGCTTGGCATTTTCATAGATACTACTAAAATAAGTTGAGTTAGATTGGCCATTTTAGGCCTTTTTAGTTCGTTTTTGCGAGGAAGAATTTGCTCTATTACTCCTTCTTGTTTTTCTGAATTTGTAATAGTAAATTCTACCTCATCTCCAACTAATGGACTGATTTTTTCTTTTTTGAATTTTCCTCTTGCTAGGCATTTATATACTTTTTCACCTTCTGCTACTTGATATACATTTGAACTAGTACAAATAATTATTCCTTTTGGCATTCATTTACCTCATTATTCAAAACTAACTACTGGATCTTCGTCTGTTAATGTTAGTTGTTTCATTCCATACATTTGATCTCCAATCCATACTT
>SAMEA104315432__coassemble_1134_pt1 | contig 11019 bp, 8 predicted proteins | sample SAMEA104315432__metabat2_low_PE_014 | metagenome-assembled genome bin SAMEA104315432 (sample SAMEA104315432) | gut metagenome | biome: Monkey gut; feature: monkey-associated habitat; material: faeces | place: China | collected 2013 | reverse complement strand
ATAATTAATTTTTTCAACACTTTCTCCCTTCCTTATGGTCTAATAATTGCTATAAATGATAAATTACCTTTAACCACTCTATTAGCATCTGCAACTGTTCTATATGCTCCACTATGTCCCCTTGCTGAGTCTAATATATAAAACTGATATCCTTGATTTTTATATTCATCTGGTACTGGTACTATTGCTAATATATGTCCCTCCTCTGCTCCAATTACTCCTGCACCTTCTTTTAATGCTTGTATAACTTCTGCTTCACTCGGATAACAAACACTTGAACTAACTCCATAGTATTTACTCAAAAAACTATTATTAAATATGCAGTGACTAGATCCAACTCCAGGAACATAATACTCCCCATTTGGCCAATTTTTATCAATATTATTAACAACCGACCAAGGAGTTATTGATGGATCTCTTAACAAGCCCGATAATATCATTGCTAAACTTGTTGGTCCACAACCTGAACTAGGTATAGTTGAAGTTCCATATGGTCCAGGAAAATCCTTTTGTAAATATAAAGGAAATTTAAGTCCATCTATTGTAACAGTCTCCCCCGAGAAAGATGCCTGTCGTTCTCCCAACACATCATAATAACCAGTTTGGAATAGAGTCCATTCCGACTTTCTCCTTCTTTCCAATCCTGCCGAGTATTGTCCTGCCGAAGTTGTCGGTCTAGACATATACTGTTTATACAACTGATGATTATAATTTCCCTCTGTAGCATTTGGATCATTTTTATATAAATCGTCTGCTTCTTCATTCCAGTAAGAATTATATGAATCAACAAAATTTTTACTAGGATTACCTCTTTCTACTGAAAGAGCTCCACTTACTCCACAATTATAAGCTCTTGACACTAATGCATTTATTTGATGTTCTGCCAAATTTAGGCCTGATACTACTGCTTGTACGCTTTTCTTTGAACTCTCTATTATTTCGTCTTCAATTGCATCAACAAATGCAATATCAACTTCTGCTCCTTCTTTTATAGTATACCCTGCATCTATAAATTTTTGCTTATATCCACTATTTTCAATATCTACTCCATATCCTACGGTCAAATGTCCATATCCATCATCTTCAATAATATATTTAGTTTTATCACTATTTTTAGGTGGTTCACTGCTATGTTCCCAATATCTAATATATCTTTTAAGTTGTGCTGATCCCTCTAAATTGATTTCTGGAAAATTTCTTATTCCAAATATATCTTCATCAAATGTAGTTACTCCATAATCTCTACCTGTATATTGATACATGACATATCTCATTATTTTTTCTAAGTTTTGTAGATTTGAATCTTTTTGTAATAAATAAAATAACCATTCTGCACCAGTAGCTAAATTAGTTTTTCCCGCTGCTTCATATTCTTTTGAGTTTGGTATTCTAAAGAAATCATCCATTAATCCAACAAATGTTGTCTTGTCATCAACATAAAAATTATCCTTTACCTCTCTTTTTTCTTTATTTTTATAAGAATTTGGATTTACTGTTACTCCTTGATCTCCTTTTTTTCCTCCCTTATACTCTACGTTTCCTCTGGTTCCTTCTTTATATTTTGTTGTGGTTCTATTTGAATCTATTTTTGTTACTTTATTCGTTGTCCAACTACCTGTATCTCCTGATGGCTCCGGATCATCTTCTCCAGGAAAAGTTCTGGTTGGAAAAGTTTCTTCTTTTAAATCAAGATTATAGGTTACTCTTTGTTCACTAAACCAAGTGTTAGCATATGTTACTTTAGGAACTGGTATTGTGCTAGTAGTAGTTATTGTTGTTACCGTTTCTGCATTTGAAGAATTTCTATATGGTACCTTTACAGTTTTTCCTTGTTTTGTTACTTTTCTAACTCCTTTTGACCAATTGGTTCGTGTATATGTTTCTACTTCAACATTCTTAGTAACAGTATCTAATAGAGTTATATCTATTTTTGTATTCTTTTTTATCATTTCTGTAACAGCTAATACAAACTCTGGATTTTCAGACACCATTGTCAAATACACAAGAAAATTTACCGGTGTAGTATATTGTGATATGGCACCTTTATAATTTATATGTGTTAAACTCATAATTATCTGCTCTTGTTTCCTTCCATTGTCAACCTGAGTTTCTATTATTGTCCACTGTGCTACCACTAATTTTCCATCTTCATCTATAGAATAATGATTTTTTACTGCATTTAATCCTGCTCTATTATTTTTGGCTACTTCCTCTTTCATTTTTGTATACGACATCCACGACATCTCATATAATTTTGTATTTTCATCAACTACTTCTGCATCACTTGTTCTATATAAATAAACTTTTCCATATGTCTTTTGTCCATAAGCATTTTCACTTGATAAAGTTGGTTCATAATGTGGGGTCTCTGTTATAAATTGAGTCTCTAAGAACTTTTTCACGTATTTTCTAGCTGCTTTTTCTTCTTTCTCTTTTCGTTCCTCTTCTGTATCCTTACTATTACGATCTATATCTCCGGCTAGTCTTAAGTCTTCAATTTTTATATTCAGTTCCTTAATTCCTTGTATCACCTTATCTACATCTTCATCTTCTATTTTAATCGTTCCATCCCAAGAATCGGGATCTATCTTAAACAGACCTGCAACAGCATCTATAACTGATTCAATTGCATCTCCTACCGCATTAAAAATAACTAATACTGTTGATGCTAGCAAAGTAATGATTATTACTGGAAGTAACATTGAAACCAATATCACTTTTAAAGTTTTTTTATTTTTTAAAAGTTTTATTCCATCTTTTATTGCCCCCAAGTAATTACCTGCTGATGCATTTTTTGCCAAGCTTGCACTATCTTTTACAGCTCTAGCTGTATCTTGAATATCTTGACTTGTTTTTTCTGCCGGGCTTTGTTCATTTTTTTGTTCTTCGTCCACTAATTCACCTTCTTTACTAGATTTCTATTGTTATAGTTGTTCTCGTATTGTCTGCTTGATTTAAACATATATTGTCAAACTGCATCTTCTCCATAATTCTATATGTATCATATATTTTATTAAATGTGATATCTAACTCTGTTGTTCTCTTTGGTTTTATTGATAAACTATATATAGGTATTTCATATAAAAACGATACATATTTTACATTATTTTTATCTAATAAACAAATGTCTTCGTCATTTTCTCCATTACTAATTGAAATTGTATTTTCAGTATTGTTCTTTATTTCTATTCTATATTGTTCATACTCTCTATATATTCTTTTGCTTTTTATATATATATCTATTTCTTCCGTTGCTTGCATTTTATTAATTTCTTGTTTTTTTATAAAGTTATTTATATTAAGCTTTTTTTCTCCATCTTGCTTTATTATTGTTATATAATCTTCAAAATTATTTGAAGTTGAACCTCCAGTAGCCAATAGACTGTCTTCATAATATGTAGTTTTGTACGTATATGAATTTGATTCTTTAAACATTAATTCCAAATTATATATTTTTTTAGTTTGAAAATTTCTTTTACAATAATTTTTTATAAATATATTTATGTCATTATTAAATTCTTCTTTGCAGTCATTTGATAATAATTCATATGCCTTCGATGTTTCCATGTTGTTACAATAGTCTACAAATTCTTTTATTATATCAACATTTTCATCAGTAATGTCTTTTGATACATTTTGTCCTGTTATTACTGATTGTGTCGGTTTTTGTCGTTCTTCTATATTAATTTGACTCTTATTGCCTTTAGAATTATCGTTTATCATCTTAAATATTCCATTCACTACATTTAGAATAATAATAATAAAGGCTATAATTGCAATTACTATTATTATTTGCTTTCTATTTTGATTCCAGTATCTAATAATTTTATTCATTACATTATAGCCTCCATTTTTACATTATTTAATTATTAAGGTTTTTTATAATATTTCTTAATATTATTCATCATGTCTATTGCACTATTTCTCGCTTCTTTTTCACTAAAGTTTGCGTTTTTAAATCCTTTTGTAAATTCTCCAATTTTTTCATTTACGTACTCTTCATTTGATAATTTTTCTGGTTTTATATCTCTTGCCATCTTTCCAATTACTTCTGAACGTCGTTTTATATCTTCTTCTGGCAAGCTTCCTTTTAGTTCTTTCATCATCCTATCATCTAGTTTCATTACTCTTTTTATCTCTTTATTATCTGTAAATCCATTTTGGTAAAGTTCTATAGCTCTATCTTCCAGTGCCGCTAGCTCTTTACCAGATGGTGCATTTCCGTCTTTTCCTGTAAAGTTTTCCATTGCAAATTGACGCATTCTTCCAGATTGACGTAATTGGCCTTCTTGTTTAGCTAATTTTGCTTTTTCTTCACTTCCATAAATTGCTTTTGCCGTTTCTCCACTTATAGATTTTGCTAAATCTGTGTTTGCTACTCTATTAGCAATATTTCTACCAACTACTGGTGCTGTTGTGTATCCTAAGACTCCTCCTGCAGCTCCATATTTTAGTACATCATCTAAGTCATCTCCTGCAATTCCCATTCCAACTCCAATAGCTCCAACTGTTCCAGCAACTGCTGCTCTTCCTGCAAATTTCAAAGCTCCTTTTCCTACTCTTGCTGCTCCACTTCCTAAAGTTCTCTTCCATTTTCCATCTGCATATCTAGTACTCCATGTATTTTTAAAACTCCTAATAGCTCCTCTAGCGGGTGCTACAGCTACCGCTCCTGCTCTTTGCCAGAAGCTTCTATTGTTGTTTGTTTCTGCCATTCTATCTGCTGTTGCTTCAGCTTGTCTATGCGTATCCTCTGCAGTATTAGATCCACTCGTTCCATTTGCAAAATCAGATGAATAGTTTTGTGGATTCAAATACATGTCATTATTATCCCAATTATTAGGATCTTGTGTTTGTGTATTATTATCTTCTGGCAAAAACGCTCTATTACTGTAATCATCATTATCTGAGTTTTGAGATTGTGTACTATTTCTTTGTGTATTATTCTCATTACTGCTTCTTGAACTAGCTGTAAGTGCTCTTCCATAGTCTCCATAGCTATCTGGTGCATTTGAATTTTCTGCAATAGTTCTTATATTGTTGCCTCCTCCGTTTCCACCAGAGCCTCCGTTTCCACCAGAGCCTTTATGGGCAGCAACTGCTCCAATTCCTTTCTTTAGCATATTCCAAGCTGCTGCACCACCAAACATTGCACCTGCTTGACTTAAAGTTCCTGGAGTTGATGCTTTGTCAAATCCAAAGAATTTACGTAACATTTTTTCTGCCGGTCCTATAAAGGCTATTACTAAAATAGCAAAAAGTGGATTTGTTTTTACTATATCTATTGCCGAACCAACTAATACTGCATATACTATCAAGTGAAATGGTTGTAATAATGCTGTAAATATGTATTCTTTTAACCACGCATTAAAAGCTTGTGCCTTTCCATCATTCATTTTGTCTATTGGGTATGTCATAGCAACCAATGGTGCAATTACGGTTAAAAACATCATTGTTATTACCCTTTTCAAATATACCCATGAGAATTTTACTGTATATACTACTAGAGCAATATAAAAAATCATAAATGTAACTTTCGAAGCAAAATCACCATATTGTGCTTCTAACCTTACTAATCCCATTAAATCCGTATCAAATTGAGTTCCATCAGAAATACTTACGGATATAGTCGAAATATTTTGACCTATACTATCATTTAATATTCCTACCATTGAAATAGTAAAATTCATAATGTAATGCATAAAAAATATTAAACACATTGCCACAAGCCAATCCATTATTCTTTGTTTATATTTTGCTCTATCATCCGCTGAACTGCTAATAACTACTCTAATTCCAATGTAAACTAATACTGATAATAGTATAACAACAGCAAAATTTCTTAACGAAATATACCATTTTGACACGGTATTACTTATTTGTGATGCTATATGCACATCCGTTCCTGCTCCATGTCCAGTATATGCACTAGGATTTATAAAATTTATATCAAAAGCTGGTACTTTTCCTGCAAATATCTTATCAATAGAATATTGAATTGTAGGAACTTCATATAGACTATCTGTTAAATTACTCCAAAATTTGTCCCAACCATTTGCTGAAAACTTGTCTGCATCTATATTAATTGTATTAGTACCCGTATATTTCATTTCGGGAATTTGGTTGTAATCTCCAAATATTGTCGAAACAGTACCTGTAAAGCTCCCATCGTAGAAGAATGTTTGAAGCGCTCCTACTATAACATCTCCAATGCTCATAACTAAATTTGCAATCGGATCAAACAACAATCCTCCAAAATCAGCTCTTGAGCGAATTGGAAACATGAAATTGCACAAAGTCATTAATATTACTACTAAAATTATCTTTTGAGTTATTCCTTTTTTCGTAAAAATCTTCATACTTTCCCCCTAATAAATTTCTTGTCTTCTCTTTTGGCTTTTCATCTGTGCTAGTTTATTTAAGTTTGTTTCAACAAATTCAAACTCTTTCGCTGTAGGTTTTATTTGTATTATTGCACTATCTGCTCCTACTTTTAGTAATCCTTCTCCCTTAAAACATGTAATTAAGAAGTTTGCTTCTCCTTCACTTAGTTTAAATACTTCTTTTAGGTATTGTATTTCTGATTTATCTTGTGCTAAGAATAATTTTGTATCTGATGATGTTAATACCGCCTGTGCTTCTGGTTTCTCATAGAAATCTTGGAATCTTTGTGAAATGATTGCCAAAGATACATTTCTTTTTCTGGCACGTCTTGCCATTGTATTTAAGAAATCTACTGCCTCTGGATATGGTAAAAGCATCCACGCCTCATCCACTAGTACTCTCTTCTTTGCTGCTTTTGTTCTATCTTCACTGTTTTTCTTAACATATTTTTCCCAAATCCATGCTAGCAAAATTTGTTGTGCTAGTGGTCTTGCAAATCTTTCTTCTAGTTGTGATATATCTAGGTTGATGAATAATGTACCATCTAATAAGTCAAAAGTAGATTGTCCATCAAAATATGCCATTTGTCCATCATATTCTCTTATGTATTGTTTCATAACTTTTAATAAATAGCTGTAATGGAAGTTATAGTCTTGATTTGTGTTTTCTGCTGCCTTATTTTGTATTCTTTTATACCAAGAACCTATTGTAGGCATCTGTTTTCTTTCTTTTCCAAGCATATTTCCCTCTAATCCGTTATTTGAAGCTTCATATAAGCTATTTGGATCAGATGTAATTCCATGTGCAGCATATTCTTCTGCAACTGATTCGGCTATTATTTGTTTTGTAAGTTCATTTACCTCCTGGCTTCTAGTACTACCTCTTGCCATTGTAAGTAAAGCTTGCGTAACGTCTTCAACCTTATTTTCAACATTAAGCACTAATCTGTCTCTACCAGTGATTTCGTCTTTTACAACCTCTGTTTCAATATCAAATATATTTATAACTGTTTTTGATGTTGGTGAAAGTACCACATTTATTCCGCCCAAACTTTCTGCAACTATACTATACTCGCCTTCAGCATCTAGTGCTAAGCTTTGTATTCCCATCAATACTGCTGAACGAGAAATTAAAGTTTTCATTGTAACTGATTTACCAGCACCAGATTTAGCAAATATAACCATATTATAGTTTGTTAATGAATTGTGGAAATTATCAAACAAAATTGGCACTCCAGTTTGTTTATTTACTCCTAGTGGTATTCCTGAAGGATGTCCGACTTCTGAAGTTGTAAATGGGAATACAGTTCCCATAGATCTACGGTCAAAGGTATGTACTTTTTTAATTTTATCTTCCATTAATGGTAAATTTGATTGGAAAGCCTCTTCTTGCATTGCCCATGCACTTTTTATATTTACCAAAGATTTAGACATTTCTGTTGCTAATAGCTTTGTATATTTGTCTAAGTCCTCTAGGCTATATGCAAATAAAGTTGCTACAATTGATGCTTCGTAAAGTTTATTATATCCTGCTGCTATTTCATCTCTTAATTGCTCTGCCTCAAATCTTTTCTGGCCTAATGTACTTTCTCTATTGATATTACCTCTGTCTGCTGCCACAATTCTTTCTGTTTCTAGTTCATTTATAACTCTGTTTAATTCATTTTGTGATCTAGATTCTTGAATTGGATTTATATATATTGATGTGTTTATATCTCCAAACAAATACATATCTCTAAATAGTTCTGGGAATGTACACATTCTTGGTAAGCTTGATACAAAAAAGCTTCTTGCATATCTTGTAACATTTGATATTATTTCTAAGTGATCTATATTGCTTGTATCAATTCCTGATGGAGCAATTAGCTCTTTTATTGTTTTCTTTCTTAGAATTTTATATTCAGCTGGTTTTGTGTAGTCATTATGCTGATTTTGTATTACTTCTTCTCTTTGTTTGTTTTTCTTGCCCATCTTCTGTACCTCCCTCAACATTAGTAGTTTGTTTTTTAGGTCTTCCTCTTCTTTTTGCTGTATCTTGATTTACTTTTTCTATTGCATTTTCTGCAATGTCTTTTCCTACAATATTTTTATTTTGAGCAATAATCATTTTAGCCATTTGATCTATTAAATCTTCCATAGATTCTTGTTTTCTTTCTAGTGCTTGTTCTTTTTCTGATTTTGCTTCTATTACTTTTTGATTTGCTTTATCAAAAGCCTCTTTTTCAATTTGTTCATTAAGTGCTTTCATTTTTTTGTCTACAACATCTGGAGCTGTAGAATATAGTTCATCATATCCAGCTTCTATTGCTTTATCTACTCCATAAATCTCTGCATCATCACGGTTATATGCAACATATAGTAAGTCTACTAAATCATTTGAATTAAGTACTCTTCCGTTTACACCACATACTCCTAAAGTTCTAATAATTGATTGCGCTCTTGTGTATAGTTCTGAAAAAGCTAAGTTTGTAATTTCTTGTTTGTCAAAATTGTTTTCTCCTAGTTCCTCTGGATAGTATGGAATAACTACATAATATTTTTGATTTAGCACATTTTTATTTAAGCTCATTTTTTCTGTTGTATAAATTATGTCTTTTCCATATTCATATAGGTTTGTTGTTTTAGTTAATTCGTAAAATGCTGCTTTTATTTCTTCATCTGTATAATTTCCTGAGTTAACCATTTTATCATATTGTAGCTTTTCCTTTTCTAATTGGCTTTCTATTTCTTGAACTTTTGAACGATATGTTTGTATGCTGTTCTCTAAGTTTATTGTTCTAGTTTGTGTGTATATTTGTACTGGATGTCTTAATGTATTTAAGAATTGTATAAAGCCTTCTTCAACTGCGTTTTTTTCTACTTCTGACATAAGGTCATAGTTAACACCTTGACATTCTACAACCATTACATATTTTGTACCTTTTTTAGTTATAATCATGTTATCTTCAATTTTGTCAAACTCCATAAAATCAAATACTGATTCTACTGTATATAATTTTGTTGTTTTTGCTGCTGATACAGTATTACTTGTTTTTTGAGTATTATCTGTTTTTTTGTTTCTTGATTTAAAATATAATATACAAAGAATGCCTAACAAAAGAAACATTACTAATAAAACAGCTATTAATATAATTGTTATTGTATTAATCGTCATTATTGTTTTCCTCCTTGTATACATATATTTTTTTACCTTTTGCCTTGAATTTTATTGCTCTTTTTATTATATCGTCTATATTTTCTCCACCTGTTTTTTTGCTAAATTCGAATTTTGCTATTTCTGGAACTTTTATTGTTCCTATCCCAAAACCAAGTAGTGCAAATAATGCCACTATTGCTATCCCCACCATCGTCATATTAAGTAATTTAAATATAAAGTAAAATATTAAACCTATACCTGCTGCAACAACTGTATATATTAAGCTTTTAGTAGAAAATATAAATAGTATTCTATTTTCACCTTTTACATTTCTGGGTAAGTTATATGTGCCCATTATGCTTCCTCCTTTGTTTATTTATATATCTATTTTTACTCAATATATATTATATCAAATATTATCGAAAAATGTAACTGCAAAATGAAAAAAAGTGCATAAAAATGCACTTTTTAATATAATTGTAATATTGTTGTAATATTGTTGTAATATTATTTTGTGATTCCTTGTGCTAAACCTACAACAACTTTTGTAATTGCAGATGCACCAAAAATTAATATCGCACCAACTAAGTAAGGAATCATTGTTTTTTTGTATTCTGCTTTTTCTGAAGCACTACCCATCATATATTTAATACCTAGTATTAGTAAAACAATAACCGCAACCACTACACCAACTGTTGTAATAATTCCAATTAATTGATTTCCTATGTTTACAACATCTGATTGTGCACCACTTGTTGTTCCATGTAAATTACCAGCTATATTTGCTGCATCAATTCCACCTTTAGCACTAACCATAGTAGTTAATGTCATAGAGATCATTGCAACTAATAATAAAACGCTTACTAACTTAACTGTTTTTTTCATAGTTTATCCTCCTTTTTATTTTATTTTTATTTATTGAACTTTCTTAAAAAATTAAGAAAATATTAAAAACTATTTATCACATTGAAGCTCCTATGCTTACAACGATTTTCCATATTCCGAAAGCTCCAAATATTATTACGCATCCAATAATAAATGGAATAAGCGAGTCTTTTACTTTTGCTTTTTGTTCTACACTTCCTGTTATAAATTGTATTCCTAATATAGCTCCTATAATAACTGCTATTACAGTTCCTATAATAAGCAATACATTATATATAATATCAGATAGTTCTTTTAGTTTGTCTCCTGATATAGCACTTGTAGATGAACCATTATTTATAAAGTTATCTGCGCCTTCTATAATGTTAGTAATAGTAGTAGCTTGTACTATATTGGTAGAACAAATTAATAGTGTAATTATTAATAAGACCAAAAATACTTTTTTTACCATAATTCGTTCTCCTTTTTTATTATACTATAAATATTAACATTTTGCAATAAAATATTTTGTTATAAAGTCTCTTGAGTAAGTCTAGCAATAATTCCTACTATTGTTGATGTTGCTAATAAAAGAAATACTCCTATGATATAAGGAATCATACTTTTTTTATATTC
>SAMEA104315432__coassemble_1060_pt1 | contig 11600 bp, 7 predicted proteins | sample SAMEA104315432__metabat2_low_PE_014 | metagenome-assembled genome bin SAMEA104315432 (sample SAMEA104315432) | gut metagenome | biome: Monkey gut; feature: monkey-associated habitat; material: faeces | place: China | collected 2013 | reverse complement strand
AAATTTACAGACATGGGAGCAAGAATACCAAAGGGTGTATTATTAGTTGGTCAACCAGGAACAGGTAAAACATTATTAGCAAAAGCAGTAGCTGGAGAAGCAGGTGTACCATTCTTTATAATAAGTGGTTCAGACTTTGTTGAAATGTTCGTCGGAGTTGGAGCATCAAGAGTAAGAGATTTATTTGAACAAGCAAAAAAATCAGCACCATGTATAATATTTATAGATGAAATTGACGCAGTTGGTAGACAAAGAGGAGCAGGACTTGGTGGAGGTCATGATGAAAGAGAACAAACATTAAACCAATTATTAGTTGAAATGGACGGTTTCTCAGCTAATGAAGGCGTTATAGTATTAGCAGCAACAAACAGACCTGACATATTAGATAAAGCTTTACTAAGACCAGGTAGGTTTGATAGACAAATAGTAGTATCAAATCCAGATGTAAAAGCAAGAGAGCAAATATTAGAAGTACACAGCAGAAAGAAAAAATTAGCTGATGATGTAGATTTAAAAACAATAGCTAAAAATACTTCTGGATTCTCAGGAGCAGACCTAGAGAATGTATTAAATGAAGCAGCACTATTAGCAGCTAGAAGAAACTTAAATGAAATAGGAATGCAAGAAGTTGAAGATGCTATGGTAAAAGTTACTATGGGACCTGAAAAACGTACAAGAGTTAGAAGTGAAAAAGAACAAAAGCTAGTTGCTTTCCACGAAGCAGGTCATGCAGTAGTAAGTAGATTTTTACCAACACAAGATCCAGTACATCAAATTTCTATTGTACCAAGAGGAATGGCTGGTGGATATACAATGTATCGTCCAACAGAAGATAAATCATTTATGTCAAGAACAGAAATGGTTGAAAATATAGTATCATTACTAGGTGGTAGAGTTGCAGAACAATTAGTACTAAATGATATTTCAACAGGCGCAAGTAATGACATCGAAAGAGCAACACAAATTGCTAGAAGCATGGTCACTAAATATGGTATGAGTGAAAGAATAGGAACTATAACATTAGGTTCAAACCAAGAAGAAGTATTCTTAGGCAGAGATTTTGCTCAAGCTAAAGAATATTCAGAAGAAACAGCAAACTTAATTGATGAAGAAGTAAAAAGCATTATAGACTTCGCGTACAAAAAAGCAGAAGAAATATTAAAAGCTAATATGGAAAAATTAACACGAGTTGCCAATGTACTTCTTGAAAAAGAAAAAATTGATGGCGACGAATTTGACGAAATATTTAGTGAATAAAAGATATAATAAAAAGATAGAGATTTTCTGATTAAATAGAGAATTTCTATCTTTTTCTAGGATAAGGTTTAATCTCATCTGTCAAACCTAGTAGATAATCTATACTTGTGTCTAAAATAAGGGCTATTTTTTTTAATCTTTCAATAGGTATATTTATTTTTCCAAGTTCATATTTACTGTAGTTAGTTTGAGAGATATTTAATTTTTTTGCAATTTCAACTTGTTTAATTTCTTTATCTTCTCTTAAATCTTTAATTCTTAACATTAGTATCACCTTTTCATATTATAAAATAGTTATAAATTAACTATTGACACATAGTTATAATTTGACTATAATACAGCTAAATTATAACTAATAATAGGAGAAAATAAAAAGATGAAAGACCAAAGATTAAACTTAAAAAAAGAAATTGGAATTACCTTAGTAGCATTAGTAGTAACTATAGTAGTACTTTTAATATTAGCAGGAGTTAGCATAAATACAATATTTGGTGAAAATGGAATAATAAAAAGAGCAAAAAAGGCACAAGAACAAATAGAAATATCAAATGAAAAAGAAATAATTATGAGAGCAAAGGCACTGATGACAATAAAAAATGAAGATTCTAAAATAAGTTGTAAAAAACTTGAAGAAGCTTTACAAGAAGAAATAGGAAAGAACAACGTGGAGGCAAGTGATGCTGGAGAAACAATAGATGTATTTTTTTCAGATACAAATAGATATTATGAAATAAATGAAAATGGAGATATAATAGGACCAAATGAAGTAGTAAATGATGAAAATGCAGGAGATATAACTAAAGGTGGAAGATGCGATGGAAGTAAAGAAAAACCATATGAAATAAATTGTATAGAAGACCTAGTGGTATTATCAAATATGACAAATGGAAAAGGAATAAAATTTGTAAATGGCAAAAAAGTAGAAATAACAAAAAATCGAAACTTCACAAATGAATATATAATATTGATGAGAAGTTTAAATTTTAAGTCAAAGTATTCATATGCAGATAGTACAAGAACAGATTTTGGAAACATAAATGGAGATGACACTGATGGAAATGCTTTAATTACAGAAATGACAACAGGAATAGGTTTTGAGCCAATAGGAAGAGGAGGATTAGTAGAAGGAGAAAAAGGTATATTTGATGGAAATTTTGATGGACAAGAAAATACAATATCAAATTTATGGATAAAAGCCACTGAAAGTGACAATAAGCCCAAAGGATTATTTGGTTATAAAATGGAAGGAAATATAAGTAATGTTAGGGTAACAGGAGAAATAATTTCAAATAATTTTACAGGTGGAATAATAGGAAGAGCCGGTTCAGCAAGCAAAACTATTAGTATAGATAATTGTATAAACAAAGTAAATTTGATTGGATATAATATGGTAGGCGGAATAATTGGATATATGGATAGCTCTTCTAATGTGAGTAATTGTAAAAATTATGGAAAAGTACAGGCGTTAAATCATGTATCTTTAACACTTCAGAATGGTATTTATGCGCTTTTAGTAAAAGCAACGGGTACGGAGTATGGATATTCGGGAACAGGGGGAATAGTTGGTACACAAAGAGATGGTAAAATAAGTAAATGTATAAATTATGGAAAAGTAGAAGGATACGCGAGAGTAGGGGGAATAATTGGAACATCAAAAAATATACATATAACAGAATGCGAAAATACAGGAGAAATAATAGTTATTGATGAAAGCGGTGGCTATTTTGTAAATGGAACTGGCGGAATTGTAGGTGATCATTCTGGGGGAATATTGGAAATTACAAATTCATATAATAGAGGCAATATAACTGGAAAATTATGTGCAGGGGGAATAGTTGGAATAATAAGTGGTCATGGTTGGAGCACTATATTAAATACTAACATAAATAATTGTTACAATATAGGAAGAGTAAATGCAGAGGAATATGCTGGAGGTATTATAGGAAAACAAGAGAGGGTTTCAGCACAAAATTATATTTGCATGAATAATGTATATAATCTTGGAAATATAAATGGAAAACAATTAGGAGATATTATGGCCGGTATATACTATAGCACTGAGGCAGACATAAAAACAGAATTAAATAATGTGTATTATACAATAGAGCCAGCAATAGGAACAGGAATACTAACCTCTGGGAAAGCAATCAAAAAAACAGAATTAGAGATAAAAGATGAAAAATTTGTAGAATTATTAAATTTAAATATAGGAGAACACTTAGATTGGAAAAAATGGAAACAAGGAGAAAATGGGTATCCAGTTTTAATACAATAAAAAAATGAGGTGGTTTCACCTCGATTTTTTTGTATTTATTTTCCTAAAGTTATTTTAACAACTGTGCCTTCTTCTACTTGTGTATTTGCAATAGGGTCTTGACTTACTACTGTTCCTGAACCTGTAACACTATAATTTAAATTCAAATTCTTAAGAGCTGACTTTACTTGAGAAAGTGATTTGTTAGTTAAATCTGGTACTTGCTTAGAAACACGAGTATTTTCAGTTTTAGTGTATAGCTTTATAATAGAACCTTTTAATAATTCTGAACCTTTTGCTGGAAATTGTTCTGTAACAATTTCTTTAGAATCTGCAGAAGTACTAACTGTAAAACCAGCATTTTCTAAAGTTTTCTTAGATTCTGCAACAGTTTTGTTTGTGACATTAGGAAGGCTAATAGTTTTACTAGAAGAACTATCACTAGAATTATCGCTTGATACTTGCATATATGGTAGAATTTCTTTTAACATTTGTGCTGCAACAGGAGCTGCAACTGTATTTCCACTATAGCCCTTAGAACCTTGTGGGTCATAAAGAGTAACTAATAATACAATTTCAGGGTTTTCAGTAGGACTAATAGCAACAAATGAAGCTGTATAACCTTCTTTTGTATTATAATCTGGTTCAGAAGTACCCGTTTTTCCTGCGATAGAATATCCTTTAATTTTAGCATATTTTCCAGAACCATCAGTAACTACTGTTTCAGCTAAATCCATCACTGTATCCGCAGTTTGTTTGGATATAACCTGCCTTACAGCAGTTGTATCGATTGTAGTAATTGCACCATTATCTGTATTTGTAATTTGTTTTACAAGGCGAGGTTTCATTAAAACACCATCATTTGCAACAGTACATACTGCTGTAATCATTTGAAGAGGAGTAACTTTGAACCTTTGACCAAATGACATTGTTGCAAGTTCAACAGGACCAACTTTTTCTAAATCCCAAAAGATTGAATTAGATTCACCTATTGTATTTACTCCAGTTTTGTCAAATAATCCAAAAGCTTTATAATATTTATAACTCGTTGTTGCACCTATTTTTTCACTAATTTGCATAAAAGCTGGGTTACAAGAAACAGCAAAAGCCTGACGTAAACTTTCATTACCATGCTTAATTCCGTATGCACATCTTATCTTACTTCCCGATACTACTTGATAACCTTTGCAGTAATAAACATTGGCTTTATCAGGAAAAGCTAGGTTTTCCTCTAAAGCAATTGAAGTAGTAATAATTTTAAAAACGGAACCAGGCTCATAAGGGTCTGCAATAGCTCTGTTACGGTATAAGTTATTTAAAGTATTACTTTTTTCCTCAGAAGTAAGTTTGTCCCAAGCCTTTTTAGTAATGTGTGATGGCATTTCAAAAGGTGTATTTAAGTTGTAATCAGGATATGTTGCCATTGCTAAAATATCTCCTGTTTTTGGGTCCATTGCTATTACATTACCACCACGAGTACACTTATTATCAATACAAGCTTGTTTTAAATATTTTTCTACAATACTTTGAATATTTGCATCAATTGTTAATGTTAAATCACTACCATTTTCGGCAGGTATATAAGTTTGATTACTATCAGGAATAAATTTTTGAATAGCATCTTGAGCAGTTATTACTCTGCCTGCTGTACCAGTTAACACATCATTCCAAGCAGCCTCTAATCCTTCTATACCCTGATTATCAATATTACAGAATCCCATTAGTGAAGAAGATAAATTATTATATGGATAATATCTTTTGGCATCTTCATCAATATTTATACCAGAATATACTTTTTCTTTTTCCATCCAAGCTTTAAGTTTATCAACTTTATCTTTTTCTACTTTTCTTACAATAGTAATATAACTTGAATCACTAGAAACTTTTGATAGAGTTTCTTCATAATTTAATTTAAATATATCAGAAAAAGCTTTTGCAACTTTTTCTTTTAAAGTTTGAGTTTTATCTTTGTCGATTACTCCATTTTCTTTTACCACTATAGAAGTTGGGATTATACTTATAGTATCAACTTTGGCACTTATAGCTAAGGCTTTACCAGTTGAATCATAAATAGTGCCTCTACTAGGACTGATAGTACGACTTGTTATAAGCTGGTTATACATTTGTTCCTTCAAACTAGAACCCTTTATGAATTGAAGATAAGCAAGGCGAATAAGAAGTAATCCCATAAAAAAGAACATAACAAACATTGCAATTAATATTTTTTTTGGCATAGCATATAATTTCTTCATTATTCCTCCATTTAAATTTTCAATTTCTTTATAATTTTTATTTCATCATATAATTGTTCAATTACATGTTCACGAACCCTTAAGGCATCCTTGTACTCTGCTAATATTTGGGTATAATTTTCCATATTTTCGCCTTGTTGAAATAAAAGAGACATACCTTCATGGTAATAATCTTTATTTTTTTCTTTATTAGAATTATCAGCCTTTTTTTGATAAGATTGAATTAATTCTAAACGTTTAATTTGTTCCTTTAAATATTCTACATAGTCCATAACACAGCTAATTTCATATAAAGTATCATCAATAACAACTTTAAATAATTTTTTTAAAATTACCCCATTAATTTTTCCTTCTTTTTTATGTTTATTTAACTGATATAGAGCAACAAATTTTGGGTCAGGCCTAGCGTCTTTAATAAGATCTTTCAAAGTTTCAGAAATATTAACGTGAGTGGTATATTGCCTTTTGGTTACAATAGCATCATATTCGTCAGCAACGCGAACAATTTGAGCTCCATAAGGAATATCCTTTTTAGTAATACCATTAGGGTATCCTGAGCCATCTAAACCTTCATGATGGTCTAATGCAAATAAAGCATATGGACGAAGATTAGGGTCTTTCATACACATTTCATAACCTAGGGTAGTGTGAGTTTTTATAACTTCATATTCCTCAGGGGTTAGCTTGTCCGGTTTGCCTAGAATTTCAGGTGGAATAAATAATTTACCTATATCATGTAAATATCCACCAATTGTACAATGGACAGTAAAAGAACTTTTGCATCTTAAATACTCACAGATTCTACAACATAAATTTGCAACATTTTCACTATGTTTTCTGGTAAAAGGATCCATTTTGCCTAATGCATCTAATTGATATTGCATAGTTTTGTCTAAATTATATGCTTTTAAATTTAATGGACTATAAAAATCAAATTTTTGTTCAAACATGTAATTCTCCTTAAAATCTTTTGTAACTAAATTAATAATACTACAAAATACAATAAAAGGCAACAAAAAATTGTATTAATATGTTATAATAACAACAAGGTGACAATGTGATAATTATGGAAATAGTTCCTTCTGTTATACAAAGATATAATCTAATTAAAAACAAACTAGAACTTGACTGGTAGGGACGCAAGTTGTGATTTAGGTGACTTTTGACCCGTCCCCAAAGTCACCTAAAAAGCCGATGAAAATTTAAGAAAAGTATTGAAAATAAAAAAGTGTTATGATACTATAATTACAGAAAAATTCTAAGGAAAAAGGTATAGAAAGAGGCACAAAGTATGGAAAAAGCCGAAACTCTTGCAAGGGTAGAGAGAGAGCTATATTTTAATAAATAACAAACAAGCTAAGAAATTAGCTTTATTAGTGATATATCAAAAGCAGACTATATAAGAAGTAGTCTGCTTTTGTGTGCCTAAAAAAGGAAAAGGAGGGAACAATATAAAAAATAAATAACAAAAATAAATAAAAAATTAAGGAGGAAAAAAGAAGATGAATTTAAAACCAAACAACAAAAGAGTGGAAAAGGGTATTACTCTAATCGCGCTAGTAGTAACTATCGTGGTATTACTGATCTTAGCAGGAGTGAGCATTAACGCAATATTTGGACAAGATGGAATAATACAAAAAGCAAAAGACGCCCAAAATAAAATGGATCAAGCAACACAAAATGACTTAGACTCAATAAACGGCTTAAATGAATGGATAGATGGAAAAATAAATGGCACAACAGGAGAAGAAAGCAAACCTGTAACAAATCCATATGATCCAAATGGATGGACAATGGCATATGTATGTAATAATGGAACATGGAGCGATACTCCATTAACAGCAGCAAATGGCGATACTATTCCAGAAGGTTCACAAATTGTAGCTAAATTTTATGCTACTGGAGAAAAAATAACACCATCATCACTAAAAGTTGGTTACAGTACAACAATACCATTTTCAGAAGGAGAAACATATAAAGTAGTAATTGAAGGAACAGGAGAAATGGGAATATTAATGGATGCAACAGATATTAGTGATATAAAATCAGCAAGTGGTTGGCAAACCCAAACAGTTTCATATCTTGCATGGTTACAAGGTGGAATGCAAGGTAATGCGGTATCTTGTATAACACCATATATTACAGAACTAACAATATGTGATGGAATAACAAATGTAGGCAATTTTGCTATGGCAGGAGCAACAAGTTTAAGCAAAGTTACATTAGGTAATAGTCTAGAGATAATAGGAAATTTTAGTTTTTCATTTAATAATATGTTAAATAAAATAGTAGTTCCAAATAGAGTAACAACAATAGGAGAAAGTGCTTTTATGTGTGATGATAATTTAGAAGAAATAAATATTCCTAATAGTGTAATAAATATAGGGCAATTAACATTCTGGAAAGATGGAGAAAAAATCACAAAACTAATAGTATCAAATGAAACAGAAGCAAAAAGAATAAATAGCTTAAATGATGACCCTGAATGTGTAAGAACAATAGTAGTAAACGAAAATAGTATTACTCAAAATACAATAAATGCAGCAGAAGTTGCTAATCATCCAGTAGTATATTGTGGAAAAGAAGTAACAGGATATACCTGTGATAATAGTGCAGGAATTAGTAAATGGAAAATATATCATTCAGATGGAAAGAACATATATTTAATAGCAGATAACTATATAACAGGAGAATATATACCAACAAAAGATGGAGCAACAATGACGGCAAGTTCAACAACCAATGCATATTATTTTAATGACACCTTATTAAATAAATATACAGGAGCTTCAAACATAACAGATACAAATATAACACCATGGCTAAGTTATTTAAAATCAAGTTATGGTGGAAGTGATAATTCAAATAAAAATATGAAAGCAACAGCATATTTATTAGATACAGAAATATGGAAAGGATTTAAAAACTCAACAAAAGCAAAATATGCAATAGGAGCACCAACACTAGATATGTTTGTAGCATCATATAACACAAGATTTAAAAAACAAATAGAACTAATATCACAAGAAACAGGATATAAAATAGGTTTTAAAGATGAAGACACATATGATACCGACTTAAACACACATGATTATTTATTACATAAATATGGAGATGGCAAAGCTGAATGTATGTGGCTTGCCAGTCCCTCAGCCAGCAACAGGGACTGCTTGGTGGGCGTGCGCTGCGTCAGCGATAGCTGCGATGTCTACGGCTACAACTATGACGGCAGCTTGGTGGGCGTGCGTCCGCTAGTTTGTCTAGAATCTGAAGTCTCTCTCGAAAAACAAGAAGTAAATGGAGAAATTGTATATAATATAAAATAGTAGCACTATTTTTGAGTAGTACTTTAATAGAAAGTACTACTTTATTTTAGTTGTGTAAATTGTCAAGGAAAAATTAACAAAAATTCTCATATTAAATTTAGCAATTATTCTAATTAAAAAAACGTCAAGTGAAAAAGTAAGTGCAATTTGGTAACAATAAATGAAATTAAAACTTGACTGGTAGAGCTTGCAAAAATGTGATAAAATTTATATAATATAAAAAACAAAAGGAGTAAAAAATGAAAAGTCAAAAAGGATTAACATTAGCAGGAACAATATTTTTTGTATTAATAATTGCATTTATAGTATTTGGAATTGTGTATTACGTAAGAATGCAAACAACAAAAGAAGAGTTAGAAGATATGAAAACAGATTTACTATTAGTACAGGCAAAAGTTAAAAAAATATCATCAGATTATATATTAGAAAAGAAAGATGAAATATTAATAGGAACTAAACTTACAGATATTAAAGATGAACCAATAATACAAGAGTTTCTAAATAACAATTCAATCGATATAGAAGAAAAAGACAAAAAATATTATGCAATAAATCAACAAAATTTAGATGAAATGGGATTACCACAAGTAAAACTAGAAGGAAACTCATATTACATTGTTGAATATACAGACGGAACAGTGTATTATACAAAAGGATACGAACTAGCAGGAAGCAATTATTATGATATAGATAATATTGAAGGATTAAAATTGGAGCAATAGAATGAAGGAAAAAGAGTTAGAGAGATTAACAAATTTAAAAAAAGTAGAAGAAGAATTATATAATGAAAAAGGTTTAAAAGCGATTGCAGGAATTGACGAGGCAGGGAGAGGACCTTTAGCAGGACCAGTTGTGGTAGCATGTGCTTTGATGCCAAAAACCTCAATGATAGAAGGTGTTAATGATTCTAAAAAAATATCTGAGAAAAAAAGAGAGCAGCTATATGAACAAATAACTAGTGAGGCAATTAGTTATGGAATAGGAATTATCGACCAAAAAGAAATTGATGAAATAAATATATTACAAGCAACTAAAAAGGGGTTAACAACAGCAATAAAAGATATGGAAGCTAAATTAGCGGAAAAGCCAGAACTAGGAATTACAAAACCAGATGCAATTTTGGTAGATGCACTAACTAAAATTGATACAGATGGAATACCATATAAATCAATTATTCATGGAGATGCAATTAGTTATTCAATAGCATGTGCATCAATTATTGCAAAAGTAACAAGGGACAGAATAATGAGACAATGGGATGAAATATATCCTCAATATGGTTTCGCAAAACATAAAGGATATGGAACAGCTGCACATATAAAAGCTATAAAAGAATATGGACCTTGTGCTCTACATAGGGCTAGTTTTATTAAGAATTTTATATAAAAGGATGAAATTAAAATGAATATTTTAGAGATTATAGCTAAAAAAAGAGATAAACAAAAGCTAAGTAAAGAAGAAATAGAATATTTTGTACAAAATTATACAAATGGAAATATACCAGATTATCAGGCGTCTGCTTTAACAATGGCAATTTATTTAAATGGAATGGACGAAGAAGAAACAACAAACTTAACCTTAGCAATGGCACATTCTGGAGATATTCTAGATTTATCAGAATTGGGAACAGTAGTTGATAAACATAGCACAGGAGGAATTGGCGATAAAGTAACGCTAATTTTAGCACCAATAATTGCATCACTTGATATTCCGGTAGCAAAAATGTCAGGAAGAGGGTTAGGGTATACAGGTGGAACAATAGACAAGTTAGAATCAATACCAGGTTATAACACAAGCCTTACAATAGACCAATTTATTCAAAATGTAAAAGAAATAGGAATAGCTTTAATGGGTCAAACATTAAACTTGGCTCCAGCAGATAAAAAGCTATATGCCTTAAGAGATACTACATCAACAACTGAGAGCATTCCACTTATTGCATCAAGCATAATGAGCAAAAAAATAGCAGCAGGTGCAAATAAAATAGTTCTTGATGTTACATGTGGAAGCGGAGCATTTATGAAAGATTTAGATAATGCTACAAAACTTGCTGAAACAATGAAAAAAATAGGTGAATTAGCTAACAAAGAAACAGTTTGCGTTATTACAAGTATGGAAGAACCTTTGGGAAAAACTGTGGGAAATTCATTAGAAGTAATTGAAGCAATGGAATTCTTAAAAGGAAATATGCAACCAGATGTAGAAGAAGTAATATTAACACTAGGTGCATATATGATAAAACTTGCAGAAAAAGGAAATGACATAGAAAAAAACAAACAAAAGATGTTAGAGCAAATTAAAAATGGAAAAGCATTTGCAAAACTAGAACAGTGGATAAAAAAACAAGATGGAGATATTAGCTATTTAGAAGATGTAGAAAAATTTGAAAAGGCAAAATTTCTAGTGCCGGTTGTAACTGAAAGAAGAGGATATGTAAAAAAACTTGATGCACAAGAAATAGGAAAAGCATCAATGAATTTAGGGGCTGGAAGAAAGAAAAAAGAAGATAAT
>SAMEA104315432__coassemble_1054_pt1 | contig 11646 bp, 13 predicted proteins | sample SAMEA104315432__metabat2_low_PE_014 | metagenome-assembled genome bin SAMEA104315432 (sample SAMEA104315432) | gut metagenome | biome: Monkey gut; feature: monkey-associated habitat; material: faeces | place: China | collected 2013 | reverse complement strand
AATTTCTGTTTATCGATTAGTTTATATAGTTTTTCAAATGTATTTTGAATTTTTAAATCGCATATTGGTACAGTAACTTTTTTTAAGTTTTCTTGTCCTATATTAATATGTTGCGTACCTGCAGCATATTTCATCATTTGTTGTCTAACAGTATTTTCTTTTAATGCCATATTTATATAATATGGATTATATTGATAATTTTTCTTTCCTCTAATTACAAAGCCTCCAAATACTGCATCTATTTTTTTATCAGTATAAATATTTGATTTTCCAGCATCTTTCAGATTTTCAGAACTCCTAACAAAAAGAATATCTCCATAAGAAACCTCATAATTTTTAGATTGCTCCTTCGTTACTTCTACGCTTCCTTTTATTAATTTGTAATCAATATAAGAATTATTTAGAATATCCATTACAGATATACATTTAGTTCCTTTTCCATATTTTTCAGCAGAAGCATTAATTCCATTTTGAAATAAAACTAACTCTTCTAGCTTCTTATATTCTATATTTTTTATTTTTCTTAACATCTCAACAAATTGGGATTTTATAAATTGTTCCTTTTCTCTTATTAATTTGTCATATTTTTCTATAATTTGATCATTATTTTTTAATATTTTTACTATTTTCTTTTGTTCTTCAATTTCTGGCAAATATATTTCTATATCTATTAAGTCTTTAAACTTTAATGCTGTTCTTGTACTTCCTTGTGATAAATTAATAATTGCCTTATTAAATAACTCTGACTTGAAATAATATTTCAAAAATTCAGCATCAATATTAGTTGCTTCAAAAACAGGATAAGCTGGACTTACTATTCCTATATCTTTATCTTCTAATCTATTTATTGTAAAAGTACCTGAATCACTCATACTTCTATATGTAAATTGTCCTTTTTTAATAACTTTATATCCCGTATTGTCTTTACTAGCAACTTGTTTATCAAAATATTCTTCTTGTGAAAATATTCCATTCTTTGAAGATGTTAATACTTCATATTGATTATTTTCTGTTGTTCTATTATTAATTTCTTTCACACAGTCACTTAATTTACATTTATGCATAAACTTCACTCTCCTTTACTTTTATAATATTTTTTAATACAGAGTGAAATTTCTGTTTATCGATTAGTTGAATTACTTTAGAAAATTTTAATTGTTCATTTAATTCAACTTTAGGTATTTTAATGTCTTTTAACTGAGTTTTATTAAATTTTGGCATTGCTGTTGCAGTTTCCATTGATTTTAAAACCTTCTGCCCTTCATCAGACAAAAAATAATATTGTAAATAATCTTCTATATATAATTCATTAGTAATTATCATAATTGAATTCGGTGCCAGTGTCATCTTCTTGGTTAATTTTGGAACTCTATGAACTTTTCCAATTGATGCTCCTATATTACTTAAAAGAAGCTCTCCACCATGTAAATTAGAATTATGTAAAAAATTATATCCTTGCTCATCTGTATAAGTTAAGCCCTTTGTAAAACCATTTGCAAAATCTGCTGTTTTTACCATTATTGCATAATTTTCAGTATCATATGTTTTTACATTTTCATGTAAAGAAGCAAAACTTCCACTTGCAACATAATCCGTTATTTTTTTACAACATTCACTCATCTTTACTCTTTCATTTATACTTCCAAACATCTCAACAAATTGGGATTTGAAATTTTAACAAATAAATCTTTTATGAGAATTTCTTACATTATTTTGATTTACCATTGCATACTCTAACGTTGTATCAATCTTGCTATGTCCTAATAAAACTTGAACTTGTTCTATTGGCATTCCTTTATCTATTGCTTTTGTCGCCATTGTTCTTCTAAATTTATGAGGATGTACTCTATTAATGTTAATCTTATTTCCAAGTTCTCTTAATCTTATTTCAACACCACTTATTTTTAGTCTATTAAATGGATGTAACAAACTAACAAATAAAGCTTGATTATTATCTGCTCTAGTTGATAAATAATTCTGAAGGTGTATTTTTGTTCTAGCATCAAAATATACCTCTCTTTGTTTACTTCCTTTTCCAAGAACTACACATGATCTATTTTCAAAATCAATATCTTTAATATCAAGATTAACCAACTCTCCAACTCTAACACCTGTTGATGATAAGAAATCTATTAATGCTAAATCTCTTATTTCATCACAAGAATCTCTCATTTCTTCCAATTCTTCATCGCTATAAGTTTCTTTAACAGTTTTCATAGTTTTAATTTTATGAATTCTTCTTGTTGGGCTTTTAATAATATAATCTTCATCTTCTAACCAAGCAAAAAAACTTGAAAGTATTCTTCTAACATTATCTATTGTAACTTTACTACATTGATTATTTAATTGATAATCTGCTAGATATTTTCTTAAATCATCTGTCTCGATATTATTTACTTTTTTATCAACACTATTTAACATATTGTCAATCGTAGTTTTATAATAATTCAATGTTCTTTCAGAACATCCTTCAACCCTTTTAGCTGAAACAAAAATATCAGAATAATCAGTTTGGTTTTTTTCATCATTATCAGTCTTAATTATCTCTATTCCATAAAAAGCATATTCCAATACTTCTTCTAACCTCTTTCTCTGTTCGTTATTTAAAACACTTCTCATCTTTTGTTCAATGTCATTAATAATTTGTTTTTTCATGTTATAACACACTCCTTTTATTTTTGTATATTATAACATGCTGTTTTTAGCTTACTTTAAGTTTTCCAGTTAATAACTGTTGCATTAAACCCTTCTTTAAATCAATATAATTTTGTTTTTGTTTTTCGAGTTCAAATTTCTGTTTATCGATTAGTTGCACTATTCTGCTATATCTTTCTATTTCTTCATCATTAGGTAATGGAATCTTAATTTTATCTAACATATTAACTGTAATTTGATTAATTTGAGTCGTAGTCTCTAAACTTATATTTCGCCTAAATGCGTCATTTTGAAAATAATAAAATAAGTATTTATAATATTTGCTTCTTATTATCATCATAAAAGCTCCAAAGCAAAATGGTTCAGCAATATTTTCTATCATCGCAACCTTGCCCACTAAATTAGCACTTCCATTTCTTGAACACATTAAAATATCATTGTTTTTTACATAATTTTTTCCTTTTATTTCACAATCAACTTTGACAATATCATCAAAATCCAATTTACTGTTTTGAATATTGCTTGATCTTAAAACTATACTACCATTATCAGATATATCTGATGGTGAATAAGTTAATCCATTCCAATAGCTTGAAATACTAGATAATTTTACAATATTAAAATTTTTGGAATTAATGTTTAAATCTCCAAACATCTCAACAAATTGGGATTTGATGAACTGTTCCTTTTCATTTATTAAATTTTGATATTTTTCTATTATTTTATTTACTTGATCTAGTATTTTTACCATTCTCTTTTGCTCTTCTAATGGTGGTAATAAATATTCAAACTCTGATAAAGCCTTAAAACTTAAACTATTTCTTACACTTCCTTGAGTATTGTTCTTTACATTTTCATTAAATTTATGTGTTTGAAAATAATATTTAAAATAATCTGGTAATAGTTTAGTTTCATCAACACTAAATATTACATACATTGGGCTTAGAGCTCCTATATCATATTCTTTTAATATGTCTATTGAACCAACATTAATCCTTGAAGGATTATAAGCAAATTCATTTTTTCTTACTAATTTATAATTAGATATATCTTCACTATGTACTGTTCCTTCAAAAAAATCAGATTGTTTCATAAATCCTTGTGAGTTAGTTACACTTAAGACTAGATCTGTTTTATTATTTTTATTTCTTTCTGTTTTTTCTTTTAAAACTTCAGAAAGCTTTATTCTTTTCCATTCTCCCATTATAATCCTAACTCCTTTAAAGTATCTTGTAATTGTTTTTCAAGTATTGCTAATTCTTTGTTTGTCTCTTCTATTCTTCTTTTTGTCTCTTTAATATCAACTTCTGGCTCTGGTTCATATGTATCAACATATCTTTTAATATTTAAGTTATACTCATTTTCTCTAATTTCTTCTATTGTTGCTAAATGAGAATATTTATCTATTTCTTTTCTGTTGATATATGTATCAAATATTTTATCAATGTTTTCTTTTAATAGTTTATTTTGATTTTTTCCTTTTTCATATTCTCTACTTGCTTCTATAAATAATACATCATTATTCTTTCTATTCTTTTTGAATACTACTATTGTTGCTGGAATTGAAACTCCATAAAATAGATTTTCTGGTAATCCAATTACTGCATCTATTAGATTATCCTCTAATATTCCCTTTCTGATTAGTCCTTCTGAAGCTCCTCTAAATAATGCACCATGTGGTAATACAACAGCCATTCTTCCATCATCAGCAAGACTCTTTAACATATGTTGAATAAATGCATAATCTCCTATTGATTTTGGAGGTACTCCATACTCAAATCTTCTAAATACATCCATTCCTGCTTCCATCTTAAATGTATCTACTTTTTTACCATTTTTAACTACTGTAGTATTTTCTGATTCAAATCCTTTTGCCCATTTGTCTAAAGAAAATGGTGGATTTGAAACTATTACATCAAAATGCATTAAATTATCATTTTCTAAATGTAATGGATTTGCAAGAGTATCTCCCCAAGCAATATGAGCATCATTAACGCCATGTAAAAACATATTCATTCTACATAAGTTATAAGTTGAGCTGTTGCTTTCTTGTCCATATACACTAACTTTTTTATCTTTAACTTCGTTAGTAGCTTTTAATAATAGTGAACCTGAACCACATGCTGGATCATATACCCTGTCATTTTCCTTTGGTTCAACTAATTTAGCTAATAATTGAGATACTTCAGCTGGAGTGTAAAATTCTCCACCTTTCTTTCCTGAATCTCCTGCAAATCTTGCAATTAAATATTCGTACGCATTTCCTATTACATCTAAATTTCCTATTTTTTCTGGTCTTAAGTCGATATCTGGATTATTAAAATCATTTAATAATGTTCTTAATATAGCATTTTTTTCTTTCTTTTTACCAAAAGTTGTCTCACTATTAAAATCAACACCTGCAAATAAATTTAATAGTTTCGTTCCATTTAATCTACTTATTGTTTCAAGAGCTTTATTAATTAATTCTCCTATATTTTCTGCATCTCTATGGTCATATAAATAATCAAATGTACACTCTTCATTTAATTTAAAATTAATTCTTTCAAGTGTTCTTTCAACCATTTGCTTATTTCCATTATACTTTTGTTCTGCTTTTTCTTTTTCTGACTTATAAGTATCACTTAAATATTTAACAAATAGCATTGTTAAAGCATAATCTTTATAATTTCCTCCTGGTATGCTTGACCTTAATGTATCACAAGCTGACCAAATTGTTCCATTAATTTTATCTTGTAATTGTTTTTCGTTCATTTTTATTCTCCTTTTTCTTTATTAGATTTTATCAAATCACTTATCAAAGTATTATAATATTTTTCTTTATCATCTATTAATCTTTCATATAAAATCTTTTGACGATTCCAATCTTCATATACCTTAGCTAACTTTGTCTGTTTATCATAATCAATTTTAGGTAAATGTATCTCTCTAATTTTACTAATTGGAATTGTTCTTATAGCAATTCCTACTAAATATTTTTCGAGCTGGTGTTGCATCTCTTCACTTTGCAGAAAACATTGTAAAAATACAGGATTATATTTTTTATTATCAACTCTAATAATTACATATTGATTACTGATAATCTTTCCAACAAGATCATCATCTGCAATAATTACTTTTAGTGGAAATGCAAGTCTAAATATTAAATCTCCCTTTTTTATCATATATGAAGATAAATTTTCTTCACTATTGATTTCCTCATATTTTAAGTCTTCTCCATTATTTCTCTGTTCATATATTTTTAAATTAAATAATGGATATTTGATTGTTTTCTCAGATTTATATTTAGCTGTCTTTCTAGCCAGAACAACCCCAACATTAATCTGAGCTATATCATCTAATAATATCATAAAACCTCCTTTGTGTTATATGGGGCAATTATAAAATTGCCCCTTTTTTTATTTTTTGTGAATCTCTGGAGAACAATAATAACAACCATCAACATTATCATAATATTTTCTTGCTGCTATTAAAGCATCATATGCTCTGTAAAAGTATCCTAACTTTATACAATTACTCATATGAGGAAGAAATTTACAAGATGCTTTGTGTATCTCATGTTCCCCTGTTGGTTGAGCATTTTTATTCAAGTAATAATATTCCATACTCAGTCTCCTTTCTTGAATTATTTAACAAATCTGGCATAATATTATTACTTGATTATATTTTTAATAAATGTTATAATAAAAACATAGAAAGATATAGTAATACATTATGTCTTAGGTTTTTAACAACTGGAACTTGTTAAAAACCTTTTCTTTGTTATGTCTTAATTATAACCTATAAAAATACAATTTGTCAATAGACTTTTGAAAATTTATTTTGTTATGTGTCTTTTTTAACTTATTTTTTGTATTAAAAAATCTTTGTATTACTATATATTTAAGCATTTTATAATTCATACCTTCTTACCTTTTTCTTTTGTACTTTTTCCTGATCTTTCTCCTCTACTTGTCTAATTTGTTCTTTCATCTTTGCTGCATTATCTACAACCTCATCACACATTTTTATTTCTTTCTTTACCTTTTTAAGTTCTTCTGTAACTTGTATTATTTGTTTTGTAATTTGCCCTTTCTCACTTTCATTTTCTGTATTGCCTCTTTTATAATACAGTCTATTTCTAGTATTTAGCATCTCTTGCTTTTCTTTTAATTTCCTATCTTTTAAATCATCAACATTTTGTGCTATCTCTAATTTATACTTGCATAAGAATCTTATTAGCTCTGAATAGTGATCCATCTTTGCAATATCTTTTCGCATTTCTTCTGCTAGTTTATGTGGTACATTATTCTTTTTATAAAGTCCTAATAAATGTTTATAGTAATAATACAATGCAATTATTCCTTTAGGCTTGCATGCTTTCTTAAAAATACTTTTTGTCCCATAAAATTTAATTTTCATTGTTTTATATGGATATATCTTTTCTTCAGTAACAAAATCATTTTCAAGTATTCTTTGTCTAATGCTTTCTACTGAATACTCTTCTCCAAATGCTCTTTCAACTCTTATATTTCTTTTATGTGGTTCTTTTCTAATTGATAATTTATCAGCTCTATAATAATAGTAATATCCCATTGAATTTAATATCCTATGAAAATCTTTACTTGTATAAGAATGTTTTATAGCATAGTCTAAATCCTCTTTTGCAAATTTATAATAATCTGAATTTTGCAAAGACTTTTGATAAAAATTATTATAATTGATTCCTGACTTGCAAGTCTTTTCTTCTAAAACATTTAGTCCATATTCTTCGCAAAGTTCATCTGATGTTCTTCTTAATATTGACGTATTAACATGATTACTATAATATTTAAGTCCATCCTTAAATGAAACAGAGTTAATTACAAAATGATTATGAAGATGTTCTGTATTCAAATGTGTTGTTACTACAACTTGAAATCTTTCTCCCCATATTTCATTTGCAAGTCGTACTCCAACTTCATGAGCCATCTCTGGTGTAATTTCTCCTGCTATAAAAGATTGCTCTGCATGAAAAGCAAGTATACCATTTTCTTTTCCATATAATTTTTTTACAAGTTGCATTTGCTCCACCGCTTTATTAACATCACAATTAATTCCTGTTGCATAAAATTGTTTTTCAGTTTTATCTGCATTTGTTACATACATTACAACTTGTCTTATATCATCATATTTATCATATCCATTTTCTAAATAATCGTTCTTTGTTTTCTTTTTATCTTTTGCATAATCAACTACATGATCTAATCTCTTTTCTATCTTCCAAATTTTTGTTGTTGCCATCTTATCACCTTCATTCATTTTTACAAAAAGGGGATTGGGGAATTTTCCCATTTAAGAATTTCGAGCTGACGAAATTCAATGCTTGCTAGGACAATACATCTGCATTATTTGTCCCCGTTTTTTTACTTTTCCCCTCACTTTTAATGCATCTTTTTTTCATTTTTTGTACCTAATTCAAGAAAAATACTTGGACTTAAATAGCAAGTCCAAGTACTCTTTTTTTACTCATCCATGTCTAAATTTCTTAATGATCTATGCAATATAAATTCATATTTTGGGTTTCTAATAAGACATGGAACTGTTTTATATCTTAAACATCTTGCTGCAATAAAAGTAATAAGATTTGACTTTAATAAATATCTATTACCTCTCCTTATAACCTCAAAAGGTTCTGTTATTCCTTCTGCTTTAATTCTCCTTTTTGCTAACATATAATCCCTTACATCGAATCAATTTCTTGGTATTAATCTATGTGCTTCAATACCTTTTGTTTCTATTAATTTATATCCTTCATATACTTTTCTCATAGTTTATTCCTCTCTTTCTATTTACTTTTTTTAATTTTTATATTAAAATATTATTAACTTGTATAGGGTTAGTTGTTTAGTTTTGTCGACTACACTAACTCTTTTTTCATACTTTTTAGTGTTATTCCATAACACATTTGATACAATTTTGAGATTGTTGCATCTACTAAATCTTGGTCATTACTATAACTAAATCTTGCAATTAGTCCTTGTTTATTAAAACTCGTTGTAATAATAATTGGTAATCCATTTTCACATCTATTTTGAATAATTGTGTATAGTTTTTCTAATGCCCAACTACTTATTCTTTCTGTTCCTAAATCATCAATTATTATCATATCTACATTGGAATATAGTTCAATTAATTCATTTTCAGACTTAGTATTATCTCTAAATGTTTCCTTTATCATATCCAATAAAGTTGTTAATCTACCCATTAAAACTATCTTATCAGCTTCAATTAATCTATTTGCAATAGCACCTGCTAAATGTGTTTTTCCAACTCCTGACTTGCCCGTTATTATCAGTCCATTGGCTTGTATATTTGCTTTATTTTTGTTTGTAAAGTCTCTTGCAACTTTTACTGCATATTGATTATTTTGATCTGAATAGAAATTTTCAAAGTTTAAATTTTGAATATTTCTTCCTACATAGTTTTCTTTATAAATTCTGTTTATAATGCTTCTAAATCTCTTTCGTTTTTGTTCTTCATACTCTTTCTTGTCTTTCTCTTGCCAATATTCTTGAGCTTTATTGCAAGTACATCTTTTATAATCTATACAATCTGGAGATATATTTATATATAAATAATCAAATCCTATTGGCTCTAATTCTCGTCCACAGAATTCACATTTTTTAAGCTTATTGTTCATAACTTTATTGCAATTTGTATTCTCTAAACCCATTTTCGTCCTCCTCTCTTCTAGTTTCTTCTTTTCTTTCTTCTTTTGTTTTCTCTTCTATTCTTTTTTCTTCTTCAGCGTTACTTGACGTTATTGTAACGTTACTTTTTTCACTTTTTTCTTTTAACCTTTCACGATATCTTTTTTGCCTTTTCCTATTGAGAATCTGATAATTCTCATATTTATCAAGGCTTTGGTACTTGTCCCAATTTTTAATTAGAAATGTTTCACCCTCCTTTTCTAACATTCCCAACTCTAGAAATTCTTCCAATATTCTTCTCATTTTGTCCGAAGTTTTTCCCATAATCTTCGCACAATCTACGAAAGTAATCGGATTATGTCCGATTTCTAGTCGACCATCATTGCCACATTCAACTGCTATTGCTAACAATTGTATCCATACTCTGAAATAAATATCTCCATCTTTATGCTTAAGAAGAATTTGAATCTTTCTATTATTAAAGATATTTCTGTCTACCTTAAACCACTGTATTCCATACATGTCCTCCTTTCCTCACTTTCTTATTAAATTAGTAATTTACAGATTCTTGTTCTTTTGAGCTTAAATATTCATCTAATACTTGAACTCTAAACAAGAATTTTCCACCAACTTTGGAGCATGGTATTTCTTTTCGTCTTACTAATTGATTAATTAACCAGTAAGATATTCCTAAATACTCTGCTGCTTCTTTCATTGTTAGTGTTGTCCTTTGTACTTTTTGTAACTCCATATAACCCCCTCCTTTCTTTAAGTAATTTAGGTTACTTGTTTCAGTTAACAAGTTTTATAGTTTTTTTCTTGTTAACTAATTGAATTTTACCACGCAATATGATAAAATCCTACTAGATTTAGTGAATTCTGTTATCAAAATGAAACTTTTGGTTATTTTGTGATTTGTTAACAAGGAGGATTTGATATGGAAAGAAAAAATAAAATAGGCATATCCTTTGATGCCTCGTACTTTTCTCAAGTTTTTATACATACTGCTGGAGCATATATGGATAAACCTATTAGCAAAAATAATAATAAATACCTAGCAAATTTAAGAACTATTCCACCTGATGAAAGATTTGGTAGGTTAGTATTAGAACTTGAAAATGCTACTTCTGAAGCTGAAAAAGAAAAAATTATAAATAAATTAAAACAAATAGCAGAAATAGATAAAACAGTACAGGCTATTCCTCTTACTTTTAAAGATAATATAGAAGATTTAAATGGATATATAGTTTTTGAACCAACATCTGCTGTTGAACATAATGATCTTTCTCTATTAGATTTTATAAGTTATGATTTTAATGTTTTTAATGATTATTTATTGTTTTTTATAAACTTCTTTGATTATTTTATAGATAAATTAGATAATAAAGATATTAAATACATTGAATTAGATACTCTATATCCTGTAAGTGAAATCGTTGAAATAGCAAGAAAATACTATGATAAAGTAAAAGATAATTTAATTTATTATCAAAGTATTTTCAGAAAATGTATTAATTTTGTATATGGCATTGATAATCCATCTGACATGAAATATCTAACTCATAAGCAAATATTCTTTTTATATAATCAGTTATACCAGGATACTTTTGCAGAATTTAAACAAGATTTTCATTCAACTGATTTATTAGATTATCAATATAATGATTTCCCTATAAAAAAGGAATTAGCAAAGTTTTATGATATTAATGCCTTAGTTTCTGCTATTGAGGAAGTAGATCCAACTGGTAGAAAACTTCATAGTTTACAGCAATTTGAAACAAGTAATTTATTTACCAGTTTCTATATTACTTTATTTAATGTTGTTGCAGTAAATAAAATGCATATTAAAATATGTGGTAATTGTGGAAGATATTTTATAACACACAAAGAAACCGTAACTTATTGTGATAGAGTTATTGGAGACAACTTAACGTGTAAAAATATTGGTAATAAAGAATATCAAAAAAGGAAACTAGAAAATGACCCTATCTATGATAGATATAGAAAAATTGGAAGTAAAAAACAACTTAGACGTGATAGAAATCCAGAAATAGAAATATATAAAAAAGACCTTGAACAATACAGAAAAACAGGAAAGCAAATGTATAAAGATTTTTGCTCTGGTAAAATAACTCATGAAGAATTTGAAGAATGGGTAAATGAACAAGATAAATAAAAATTCCTTTATGGATTTTTATCCATAAAGGAATTTTTTTATGATTTAAATTGCAAGATTATATTATTATTTAATTTTTTTTCTTCTGATAGACTTCCTTCTTCTAAATCTAATAATTCTTCTATATCTTCTGAATACATTGGT
>SAMEA104315432__coassemble_1041_pt1 | contig 11737 bp, 11 predicted proteins | sample SAMEA104315432__metabat2_low_PE_014 | metagenome-assembled genome bin SAMEA104315432 (sample SAMEA104315432) | gut metagenome | biome: Monkey gut; feature: monkey-associated habitat; material: faeces | place: China | collected 2013 | reverse complement strand
AAAAAAATGCCAAGAAAAGTAGCAGCAGAAATATTAAAGTTATCAGATATATTAGTAATTAATATGACACAAAGGCTAAAAACGATAAATGATTTTATAGAGTTAAGAGAAACAAACGATTTTTATCAAAGAAAAAATGTTATGCTTTTAATGGGAAGATATGATAAAAATTCAAAATATAATATAAAAAACGTTACTAGATATTTAAAAGAAAAGAAAATGATTTCAGTGGTGCCTTATAACACTTTATATCTTGAAGCAGCCTCTGAAGGAGGAATTATTGAATTTATGTTAAAAGCTAAAAATGTTACAGACGAATTAGATTCTAACAATATTTTTATAAAAGAATTAAAAAAATTAGATGAAAATATAATTTTTAAATTGCAGGAACTACAAATGAAAACATAGCCTAAAAGAAAGGAGACAGAAATGCGTATATTCTTAATATTAATTGTATTTTTTATAGCAATTCTTTTAGTATACATATTTTTGAAAAAGAGAAAAGGACAAGAAGCTGAACAAGAAATAGAAGTTGATGACAAAACATATACACTAGAATTAATGACAGCTTTTATCAAAAAAAGACTAGATGAAATTACTAAAATTAACTTATATGATATTGGACTTTCAGAAGAAGAACTAAAAAGAAGAAAACAAAAGAAGTACGAACTAAAAAGAGCACTTAAAGGTTGTACATATGGAGATGTTAATGACAAAAAGTATATTAAAGAACTGATATATGATTTATTATATAGAGAATACAATGTGAATGAAACAAACATATCAAAAGCTATTCCTTTTGATATTCCTTCATTACTAACTTCTCAAGATAAGTTTGATATTATTTTATATATGTATAAAAACGAGTTTGGATATGAGGCGTTCCCTGAGATTATAAAAAAATACAACTTGGATGATTTAAAATACATAGAAGGTGAAGCTAAACCATGCTATGTAATTACCTCAGAAGAGATTGATAAAATATATGAAAAAGAAAATTTTGTACTTACATTTGCAGACAAGCTAAATGTGGTAGTACAGAGAATATATCAACATTATAAAGGATATAGTGCTATTGATGAAATAAGAGACATGAACATAGATGGTATTTCTGGTGGCGTATCAGGACTTCCAGAATCTTTCTTAAGTCAAGTTGCACAAACAGATGGAGACTATCTAAGTCAAATTTCAGAACATAAGGTACCACGTGCTTGTGATAGTATCTGGATTATGTTCCATGGTAAATCAATCAGACTAGCATTTTTGTCATTTGGCTCTGAAGCAGAATTAAAAAGAGTTTGTCAAAATATTTATAAATACAATAATCCCGGTCAGTTATCAGATACCAATGGATTTAAAATAAATGAAATGAAAGACGGTTCTCGTGTAGTTGTAGTAAGACCTAGTATGTCTGAAACATGGGCTTTTTTCGTAAGAAAGTTTGACGTTAAGAGAGCTACTCTAGAACAAATAATTCGTTTCCCAGGAAAAGATGAAGCAATAGATTTATTGAAATATTTAGTAAAAGGAGCAAGAATTATATCACTAACTGGTGAGCAAGGTTGCCGGAAAAACAACAATGCTTATGGCTATGATTGAAAACATATACGAAACTATGAACCTTCGTATTACAGAAACTGCATTTGAGCTTCATTTAAGAAAAATTTATCCTACAAGAAACATTTTATCAATGAGAGAAACAGAAACTGTTTCTGGACAAGACTGTTTGGATGTTCAAAAGAAGACAGATGGTTCTGTTAACATCATAGGTGAGGTTGCAACAGACCCTGTAGCTTCTTGGATGATTCAATCTGCACAGGTTGCTTCTAAATTTACATTATTTACTCACCACGCTAAAACTTTTCCAGATTTAGTTACAGCACTTCGTAACTCGATGTTAAGAGCGGGAGTGTTTAAAGATGAAAGAACGGCAGAAGAGCAAGTTGTACAAGTATTAAACTTTGATATTCACTTAGTAAAAGACTTTAGAGGTAGAAGATACATAGAAAGAGTAACAGAATGTATACCAGTAGAAGACAAAAATGAATATACTTTTGATTATAGAAAAGAAAAAAGTCTAGAGGGAAAATTAGACAAATTTATGGATAATGCAACTGTATTCTTTACAAAAACTACAAATAGAGAATTATATAAATATAGAAATATTATGGAATATCAAGATGGAGATTATGTGCTTACAAACCCAATCTCGGAAGCTAATATTAAAGCAATGAGAACAAATATGGACGATGCAGATGTTCAAGGATTTGATGACTTCTTACAAAGAAATTGGGGAATAAAACCACACAGAGAAAATGATGAAAAAGAACCTGAAGCAGTAATGACATCCGAAAACCAACCTAAAAAAAGAGGAAGAAAACCTAAAAATGCTATTTAAATAAAAAGAAAGTGAGGTGATTTTAAGATATGAATAGTGATATGCTACTATATTTAGTAGTTGGGGCAGGAGCTTTGTTTTTATTTATTGTAATTGCATATTTAATAATAAAAAATAAAAATCAAAATTCTGAAATCGCTCAAATTAGAAAGCTTCAACAAGGAACTAAAGAAAAGAGCTTTTCATTAGAAATATTATATCAAAAATTATATGTATTTTATCTTAAAACACCTTTTTTAAAGAGATATTTATTAAAATTAAGAAGAAGATTAGCTATTATAAATGTTGAAGATGAATATTTAACCAGAAAACAAGCCTCTAAAATTTTAACAAATACATTATTAATAGTAATTCCGTTAGCAATAGTAATAATTATTATTACTCATGACAATACTTTATTAATGTCTATGTTACTTATATTTGAAGTATTTATGATTGATACATTTATGGATGGAATGGTAGACAAACTAGACAATAAGTTATTAAGAGAACAAATAGAATTCTTTTCAGAAATAAGACATGCATACCACGAATTTAATATGGTTGAAGAAGCAATATATCAAGTTGCACAAGATGATGATAAACCAGAAATGTCTAGACAAGCAGAAAAAATATATGAAGTTCTTATTTCAAACGATCCTGAGTCAGAATTAGAAAAATATTATGATATAGCACCTAATAGTTATCTAAAAGAATTTGCAGGAATCTCATATTTAACTAAAGAGTTTGGAGACCGTAAAATAGATAATTCATCTTTATATTTAAAAAATTTAAACAACATTACACAAGAAATGCAACTAGAAATTTTAAAAAGAGATAAACTAGATTATACTTTTCAAAGTTTAGCGGTAATATCAATTGTACCAATGCTTTTTATAGAACCAATAAAAAACTGGGCATCATCACAATTTTCTTTTACAGAAGCCTTCTATAAGGGAAAAGATGGAATGTTAGTACAAATATTACTTTTAATTGTTACTTTTGTATGCTATATACTAACGAGAAAACTAAAAGATAATGGCTCTACTAATATGAACACTAAAAATACAAAAAATCCATGGCAAGAAAGAATATACAAAATACCAGTAATAAAAAATATAGTTGATTTGTTTATCCCAAATGTAGGAACAAAAGAATACAGAGTATTAACAAAAAAAATGAAAGATGCAGCATCAAAAGATAAAATCGAATGGCTATATGTAAATCGTATAGTTTTATGCATAACAATATTTATAGCGTCAATATTTTTAATAGGACAGTTACATCAAATAGTAATAAACAATGTTTTTACAGATCCTACAGTAACCTTTAATGTTTTAGGTGAGATGGATGAAAAAGATACTCAAAAAGCGATGAAATTAACAGAGTCTGACAATGATTATGTTAGACATTTTAGAGGAAACACAAAGGTAACGCAAGCAGATGTTGAAAAGGCAATGAGAAATGGAAGAATAAATAAAGACTATATAAATAGCAAAGATTCTGAAATTGAAACAGCTGCTAAAAGAATTCTAGGCAAGATAGAAACTGTGAATACTGAAAAAATGCAATGGTTTGAATTCTTGATAGCTATGGTACTAGGAGTAATTGCATATAATGCCCCAGTATGGTTATTGAAATTTCAAGCTAAAATGAGAGAAATGGAAATGGAAGATGAAGTAATGCAGTTTAATACCATTATCTTAATGCTAATGAAAATTGAAAGAGTAAATGTAGAAATAATGCTAGAATGGCTTGAAAGATATGCAAATATTTTTAAAGAGCCAATTAGCAAATGTGTAAACAATTACGAGAGTGGTGCTTGGGAGGCATTAGAACAATTAAAAGAAGATGTTACATATCAACCATTAATTAGAATTGTAGAAAGTCTTCAAGCAGCAGTAGAAAAGATTCCAATAGCAGATGCCTTTGACGAATTAGATACAGAAAGAGACTACTATCAAGAAAAAAGAAAGGAATCAAACGAAAGATTAATTTCTAAAAAAGGCAGAATAGGAAAAGCAATAGGTTTTGCGCCTATGATTGTATTGTTTGTAGGATACTTAATAGTTCCATTAGTATTTATAGGATTAACAAGCATGACAGAAACCTTTAATACTATGACAAATATGAAAAAGTAGTATAAATAATAAGGAAGGAAAATTAAATGGAAAATGCATCAAAAGCTTTAATAATAGCGGGTTCTGTATTTTTATCCATACTAATCATAACGGCTCTAGTATTTACTTTTAATCAAATAAGAAACCTAAAGAAAACAGAAGTGAGCGTGGAAGAAGAAAAAATACTAGTACAGTACAATAAAAAAATAGAAAGGTTTAACAAGTCAGGGCTATATGGAAGTGAAATATTATCTTTGGCAAATTATATAGAAGACTATAATATAAGACAATCTGATTTAAAAGGATATAAGGCGATTAGCTTGAACATATATATAAAAGCAATAAGCGACGCCACATATTTTAAAAAGGAAAAATATACTGATTATAAAGAATTAGTAAATAGTTTTAAAAACTTAGAAAAAGAAGTAAATAGATTGCAAAATCAACAATACTGTGGAGAAACTGTCAAAAAATTAGCTGGACTTACTACAGAAGTTTTAAAAAATTATATATCTCGATATAATGAAAATAATTATAAAAAATGTAAATATGAGGATGTTAAAGAAGCTATAGACAAATATCAGGCTGTAAATTCTGAACTACAGACATTTAAAAATAAAAAATTTAAAGCACCTAATGTAGAGTATGACAATGCAACAGGACGTATTTCAAGTATGACGTTTAGAGAAATCGGCATTTAAAAGGAGGCTATAAAATGGAAAATGCAACAAAAGCCTTTATGATGGCAGCAGGAGTTTTAATAGGAGTGCTAATTTTATCAATTGCTGTATACCTATTTACAATATTTTCAAGTAATAGTGAACAAGTGTATAAAAAAATGGAATCAAATCAGATAACACAGTTTAATAATCAATTTTTAAAATATTATGGACAGATTTCAAGAGCATATATAGACGAAAGTACAGGAAAAGAAAAAACAGTACAAGAACCAATTAAATGTACTGTACATGATATTATAAGTTTAGCAAATCTTGCTTATCAAAATAATATAGAAAACCAAAATGAAACTGGTTGGAACGAAAATACAAATTATATACAAATATTAGTAGGAAACAATAAAAATAATAAGAATATAGAAAAATGGAATCAAGAAAAAAAGATTGATTTTATAAAAGATAATATGAATAAAAATTATAAATGTACAGAAGTACATATAAGCAATGTTACCAAAAGAGTTTGCTACATGAAATTTATTGAATATTAGTACCATAAATTTCTAATAAAAAATGTAAAAAAACTATTTACATATTTTTATACTTAATGTTATAATAAAGGAAGAATTGAATGAAAAAGTCATTTTTTATAATTTTAGCAATATTATTTGTTGTTGCTAGTGCAATTGGTTTATATATATATAATGCAAGCAGAATAGATAAAATGGCAACAAAACATAATCAACAATATGAAGTATATTGCAATAAAAATATACTTGGAACAGATTTAATTAGCTTAATAAATAAAGCAATTGATTATAACGAAAAAAACAATGTACCAAAGCAAGAAAACAGCATTTATTACATAAATAACAATACAAATTCTATTCAAATAAGTGTTAAATTTATAGAAAATGATAAAACTATAAAAATGGAAGATATTGCAGAAAAAGAAACAGAAACTTTTATAAAGTTTTTTGCAACTTCAACTTTTATATGTAATGATATTAAATATCATGAACAAACGAAAAATGTTCAAAGTATGTATTTTGAACAAATAAACAATTAAGATTTTAATATTTAGATAAAAATCTAAATTAAAATATACTAAAGTAAAAAAGGAGGAATTTTTTATGGAGAACGCATCAAAAGCTTTAATTATTGCAGGTGCAATCATATTGTCAATTTTAATTATAGGATTAGGTATGTTTATATACCGAAAAGCAGCAGGAGCTATTGGAGATACAGGAATAGATACTGCACAAGTAGAATCATATAACAACCCATTTGTACAATATGATGGAATAGTTTCAGGTGCACAAGCTAGAGCTCTATGTGATGTTATAAGATCACACAATACTAGCCACCAAGATGATGCATCATTAAATGTTAAAGTTACTGTTGCAAAAACAGGAACATTAGCAGCTACTGCTCAAACAAAGCTTGTAACAGTTACAGAAGTTAATACACAAAAAGCATTGATTAAATCTGGAAAACAATATAAAGTAAGCTTTGGATATGATTCAAAAACAGGGTATATTGTAGATTGCCTTATTTCAGAACAATAATTTTTAAAGGAAATATTATATATGGAGAATGCAACAGATGCTTTAAAAATGGCATTCGCAGTCATTGTATTTACAATGGCACTAACAATAGCCATCATAATGTTTTCTCAATTAAATCAAGTTTCTAAAATAGTTATTTCAAGTACAGATATTACTCAATATTATGAATATGAAATAGCTACGAATGAAGAGCAAACTAGAATTGTAGGGTTGGAAAATATTATTCCTACCCTTTATAAATATTATAAGGAAAACTATACTGTTTTATTTTTAAATAAAGATGGAACCCCATTAGATTTATATAAAACACAAACAAATATAAATTTGTGGAGTGAAAGTGGAGTGATTGCACAATATTATCAAAATAAAAGTGATCAAAATCCAGTTTGTACATTTGATGTAGATGAAGAAACAATTAGGCATGAACCATGGACAGGTAGTTTGAGTGATTATAAAGAAAACTTAGATGCTTTTTTAAATGGAGGAACATTTTACTACAAAAGTGGAGGAATAGATTCTGAGGGAAGAAGAGGATATACATATTCAGGATTTATAAAAAAATATGCAACTTCAAAATTTAAGGAAACTCTAGGAGAATACAAATATAACCTTACTGAAGATGAGAATAGTAGTGCATTATTAAAAAATAGAAAAAAAAGAGTAATTATTTACCAATTACAATAACAAGGAGTATTAATTATGGGAGATAGTTTAATTACAATTATTGCAATATTCATAGCAGCAATTTTAATGTTTGTTTTTCCACTTATGTCATTATCTGAAAGAACAGATGATATTGCACAATTAGCAGTGTCAACAGCAACTAATGAATTTGTAGATAAAATTAGGACAACCGGAAAGATAACGCTAGATGATTATGAAAAATATGTACAAACAATTTCTTCAACAGGAAATTCTTTTGAAGTTGAAATGCAAATTCAACAATTAGATGAAAATCCTGGTGTAAAGGTAACACAAGCAGAAATGACCAAAATAGGTGAAAATGTATATTATAATAAATATACAAGCCAAATAGAAGAAGAATTAAATAAAAATGGAAAAATGAAATTAAAAGAAGGAGATATGGTTTCTGTAACTGTAAAAAATACTAATCAAACTATAGCTCAATTATTAAGAAACTTTTTCTATCAAATTACCGGAAACGACTCTTATCAGATTGCAGCAAAGCATGGTGGGGTTGTAACTGTAAATGGAAGTAACTAAAATTAATATTTGGGATTTTACAAAAGTCCCTATTATTTAAAATATAGGGAGTAGAAAAATCTACTCCCTTTTTAATTAAAACAGGAGAAGTGTATGAAAATTCAATATATTGCTGTAATTTTTGTTGTTATAATTTTGCCAATAGCAATGGTAATGTCATCTTATATTGGCTCACAAATAGATACAATAACATTACAAACTGAATATAATACAAAATTAACAGAAGCAACATACGATGCTATTAAAGCATTTCAAATAAATACAGTAAACAATCGCTATTCAACAGTTAGTGATTCTAAAATTAGAGATATTGAGGCATCTATAAATACTTTTTATAATTCATTATCTAATAATGAATATTTATCAAAAGAGGAATTACAATTATATGTTCCAGCATTAGTATATACTTTATATGATGGATATTATATTTACACCAAATATGATAATATGTATCCTCAAAAAGGAGGAACAATATATACAAATGCTAATAATACGGAGGCTAATTTTGGATTAAAGCCATATATATATTATTCTTGTAGATATAAAAAAGGAACACAAGATTTTGTAGTGAATTATACGCTAGATAATGCAATTACTATTTATGGTACATTTAATGGAAAATATGTAACAATATCAGGCAATTTAATAAATCCAAATTGTGTAAAAGTAACTAACTGGGATGAAAACAATCCAATGGGATGGGAATTGAAGTATGATATTCATGCAAATCATAATGATAGTGATACAGTAACAATAAAAGCTGAACTACTAGAAGAACATTTATTATTTGCAAATGGAAAAAGTGGAGATTATAATTATCTTACATATAATGGACAAAAAATTTATTATGATAAACAAAGAAAAAATTATTTTATATATCAAAACTATACTAAGCAATATATAACTAATACAAAGTCAAATGAAGAATTATTAGAATATTTAGAAGGTAGAACAAGCTCAAATTCATTGTACAGTACAAGTGCATTTGAATATTATTACAATGCTAAAATATTTAGTGAAGAAGTAGCAGAATTAACCAAAACTATATCTCAAAAAAATGCTATTGATGCAAATGGAAAAGAATTAGAATTTGGTGTAGACACAGGAACTGAAAAAATTTTTGTTGCTAATAAAGATAATGATCCATTAATGTCAGATTCTATCTTTAATGAAAACAGAATGCAAGTAATAAAAAAATCACTAGAATCAAATTTAGTTGCTGCAATTGCAAATTATAACATATATTCAAGTAATTCATATGAATTTAGTTTGCCAATATTGCAAGAAACCGACTGGGAAAAGATAACTAATAATATATCAGTTATTTCATTTTTACAAGGTCTACCAATTGGATATAAATATTATAATAATTATTGTGTATTAACTAATAATAGTAATGAGGAAACTGTAAAAAAAGAAAATATTTATATAATAACGCGAAATGATACAACAAAAACTAGAGAATATCATTTGGCTGGTTGTAAACACTTATTAGACGAAAATAATACAGATGTTATTGAAGCAGCATATTCAAACTTAAGCTTTCTAAGACAAACGGTTAGAAAAGCAGAAAATAATTATTTGTGGTTTTATCCACAGAATAGGGATGGCAAAACAATAACAGAGTGTTATAATTGTATAGTCAATTCAACTGATGTATATTCAACAGAGCAAATTTTAAAAGGTAAAATTACCGAAAAAAATGGAGATACAGGACAAGAAGAACTAAAATATGATACTACCAATTCAAGGTTTAAAAGAATTAGGGAACTATATATAAAAGCATTAGCACGTGAAAGAAATGACTTGTATCAATCTAATATGAATTCAATAAATCATGAGCAAAATGAACAGATAGATGAAACAACAGATAATAAGAAAATAACTATTATAGGCCAAACTAGTATGATGAATGAAGGAAATACACAACAATTAACTGCAAAAATATGGTTGGGACCAATAACTGCAAAATGGTCTAGCAGTAATTCGAATGTGGCACGAGTTGATACAAATGGAAAAGTTACTGCTGTAAGAGAAGGAACTGCAATTATAACTGCTAAATATGATGGATATACTGATGGAACATACCAAATAACTGTACAAAAAGAAAAAGTACAAACTATTACATTAGACAAATATGAATTGACAATGAAACCTGGAGAAACAGAAAAAATAAATGTTACTAAAATAGAACCGGAAAGCGCAGTAGACCAAAGAATAAGATGGAGCAGCAGTAATACGTCAATAGCAAGAGTGGATAGTAATGGTAATATTAAAGCTGTAAAAGCTGGAACAGTAACAATAACTGCAGAGGCAGTAGACGGTGGAGGAGCATCAGCAAGTTGCATTATTACAGTAAAACCAAAACCAAAACCAAAATACTTGGCAGATGTTGCAAAAGATGGAGAATATGTTAACTATAAATCTCCAAATGGATATAAACAATGGAGGGTAATGAGCAAAACGAAAACTGGAGAAAACGGAATAGTAACAATAATAAGTGCTGGCTCACCAGAAAGAATTACTTTCAAATACCCAACAGAACAACAATATATAAGTGGCTTACAGGCTGCTTGCAATAAATATATATCTACACAATATGCAACAAGCGCAAGAAATGCAGGAACAACTGCCGATGGAAAGAAGAATTCTAAATATAAAGACGAGATAAATATGCTGAAAAAGAAGGGATTAAGTAGCATAGGAACAGAGTATTGGATAGGATTCTGGGAGGAAATGGAATTAGGACTTTGTGAAGAAGGAAAAGATAGACATGGATATTATGTAAACACAAGTGGCGATAGTGCATATTATCGTTATAGTGGAGATGTAAACCAGACATATACTTCTGGAATTAGACCAATTATTACTTTAAAAGACAAAGTAGTAGTAATAGGAGGAGAGGGTACAAAAGAAAGCCCTTACGAAATAAGCATAGAATAGGAGGAAAAATGGGTTATCAAGAATTGCAAGCGATAGCATATGTAATATTAGGAATATACATATTAATAGCAATGAGAAAAAAATGTAATGCAAAAACCATAATAGTTAGTATAATAACTATTATGGTCTGCATAACAGTTTTTGCAAGATTGTTTTTTGTTATTGAAAATTTTCAAAAATTCCTAGATGGAATATATACAATACAATCTGCACTTAGACTAAAATTATCTAATTTTAAAATAATAGGGGTTTTAATAGGAACAATTATAGGAACTATTATTTTATGCAAAATATATAAGAAGGATGCAAAAACTATTGCAAATTCAGTAATAGAGGCTATGTTTTTATCAGCAGGATATACAAAAATAGTTTGTACAATAGTTGGATGCTGCAGAGGAAAAACAACAAATTTGCCTTGGGCAGTGTCATATCCTCAATACGGAATATATAACATACATCCAACAGCTTTATATGAGGCTTTTGTATGGTGGATATCATTTGCTTTATTACACATTTTAAAAAGGTGGATAAAAGAAGACTCTACCAGAGTAAGTATAGCAACATTGTTTTATGTTGTTGTAAGAATGTTTTTATTAGAAGGCCTTTATGAAGGAACTCAATTTATGGGAAGCATTACAGCAAGAATAATATATTGCATAATAATACTAATTTGTATAACTATAATAATAGCTAATTACTTAAAAAATAGAAAACTAAAAAATGTTTAAAAAATAAAAATATGGTTACTCTAATTAAAAAGGAGTGACCATATGAAATTATTAAAAAAAATAATTATAATTACTTTTCTGTTACTAATATATATTTATGTTT
>SAMEA104315432__coassemble_1031_pt1 | contig 11853 bp, 10 predicted proteins | sample SAMEA104315432__metabat2_low_PE_014 | metagenome-assembled genome bin SAMEA104315432 (sample SAMEA104315432) | gut metagenome | biome: Monkey gut; feature: monkey-associated habitat; material: faeces | place: China | collected 2013 | reverse complement strand
ATTATTAAATAAAGGACTAGTAATGGAAAAATACATAACTTTTGAAACAAATATAAATAAAATAATTGATTCTCTAGAAGGAACAGTATCAGACAATATTGATACTAGCACAGACATATCAGGCTTAGTTGACAGTATTATAAAAACAGCTATGGAAAAAAGAGCTAGTGATATACACATTGAACCACTTGAAAAAGTATTAAGAGTTAGATATAGAATAGATGGACAATTAGTTACTGCAGCTGAAATAGATAAAGAAAAGCAAGTCCAAATAATTGGTAGATTAAAAGCTATTTCTAATATGCATCAAGAAAAACAAGAATCACAAGATGGTAGAATACTTGCTTATCCAAACTATAATATTCGTGTTTCTTCACAAAAAAATGTATATGGAGAAAAGTTTGTATTAAGATTATTAAAGAAGAATGAAGATATTCGTCAAATATTTGAATTAGGTTTTCCAAATGATGAACAACTTGTTAGAAAATGTTTTAACAAAAGAAACTGTATTACAATAGTAGCAGCTCCAACTGGTGAAGGAAAAACTACTACATTATATAGTATAATTGATTACTTAAATAGACCACAAATAAATATTACAACTATTGAGGATCCAGTTGAAATAAGAATAAATGGATTAAACCAAATAGAAATGGACTCAAAAACTTCTTTTTCAGATTCTTTAAGAACTGTATTAAGACAAGATCCTGATATAATTTTAGTAGGAGAAATTCGTGATAGAGAAACAGCCGAAATAGCAATGCAAGCTGGACAAACAGGACACTATGTATTATCAACAATACATACAATTGACAGTATAGAAGTTATTACAAGATTAAGAAAAATTGGAATATCTAACTATGATATTGCAAGTATTTTAGCTACTTCAGTATCACAAAGATTAGTAAGAAAAGTTTGCCCATATTGTGCTGAAGAAAGAGATTTTACAGACGAAGAAAAAGATATAATAAACAAAATAGGTGAAAAATATGGTGTACATTTTGATGTTAGCAATAAAAAAACCTATAAAACAGTAGGCTGTAAAAAGTGTAATCAAAGCGGATACCTTGATAGAATTGGTATATTTGAAGTTTTAACTGTAAATGATGAAATAAAAGACCTGATTTCTAGAGATGCATCTAGTATGGAAATTAGGAGAAAAGCGTTAGAATTAGGCTATAAACCACTTTTAATAGATGGAATAAATAAAGTTGTAAATGGAATAACTACGTTAGATGAAATAAATAATAAACTTATAATTTATTAATAAACTTAGGAGGAATATCATGGTTGATATAGATAAAATTTTGAGAATAGCAATAGAGAAAGATGCTTCTGATATACATTTAATTGCTGGAATAAAACCATATTTGAGAATAAGAAGAGATTTAGTCGATATAGATGAATTTGAAGATTTGACAGAAGAAGATATGTTTGAAATATATGATTATTTTGTAAGAGGAAATATTGATAAAGATGAGGTCTTCAAAAAAGAAAAAAAATTGGACTCCTCTTATGAATTTGAAGGTACTAGAATAAGGGTAAATATTTCAATGTCAAATGAATTACCAATACTAGTATTGAGATTAATAAAAAGTAACTTGCCTAAATATGAGGACTTAGGAGTACCAGATATTGTAAGAAGAATGATGAGCCAACCACAGGGATTAATATTAGTAACAGGAAAAACTAACTCTGGTAAAACTACTACATTAAATGCATTAATAAACGAGGTAAATGAAAAAGAAAATAAAAAGATATTATCACTTGAAAGCCCAGTCGAATACAAACATAGATGCAAAAAATCAATAATTGTTCAAAAAGAGGTTGGAGTGGGTAGAGATTGCCCTGATTACAGTACAGGCGTAAAAAACTGCTTAAGAGAGGACTGCGATATTCTAATAATTGGAGAGATTCGTGATAGAGAAACAATGGATGCAGCAATTGAAACTGCTGAAGCAGGACACTTAGTAATTGGAACGTTACATACAAAATCTTGTGCTGAAACTATCGATAGAATGATAAACTTTTATGATATTAGAGACCAACAAACAATAAAATATATGATTGCATCATTATTAAAATTAGTTGTATCTCAAAGATTACTAAAAGGAAGAAATGATTCTTTAGTCCTAGTTCCAGAAGTAATGGTAGTAGATAATACAATTGCAGGTGTAATAAGAAAAGAAAAACTTGGAGTTTCAGAAATTGAAGATGCTATTCAAAGTGGTTCAGACAAAGGAAGCATTGGATTAATAAATTCACTTTCTCAATTGTTTGTTGATGATAAAATTTCATTAGATCAAGCAAAAGCTCAAATAGAAGAGAAAAATATTGAGGTATTAAACAGAACAATAATGCAATTAAAAATAAAAAAGGAAAATGAAAATAAAAGAGCCAATATGGGAAATTAAAGCAAAGGAGGAGAGCTAATGCCAGAGTATGTATATAGGGCTGTGACTAAAAGAGGACAAATTGTACGAAACAAAGTAGAAGAATCTAGTAAAAACAATTTGATTAAAAAACTTAAATCAAATGATTTGTTGCCAATTGAAGTTATACAGGTTAGTTATAGGAGTAAAAATGGCAGAGTAGCCAAAAAGAATATTATTGATATTGATGACATTATGAAAACAGCCAATTCAGCCAGTGTACTACAAGGAAGAGAAGATAATAAAACTAGTACTAGAGAAAAAATTAATTTGCTATTATCAACTGGACAAAAAATAACTATAAGAGATGTTATTATATTTACTCAGAATTTTTACCTACTAAAAAGGGCTGATTTTAACAATATCCATGCTTTAAGTACCATTATAAATAGTACAGAAAATTTATCCTTTAGAGGTGTATTAGAAGATATACTAGCTGGAGTAGAAAGCGGAGAGTATATGTATACAACAATGGAATATTATTCTAATATATTTCCATATGTATATATTAATATGATAAGAGTAGGGGAACTATCAGGTTCACTTACCAACTCTTTACAACAAGCAGTTGAATATTTGGAAGATACAAATGCTAGAAGTAAAAAAATTAAAAAAATACTACTTCCAAATTTATTGCAATTTGTTGGAATATTTGTAATGTTGATATTCGGAACAATATTTATATTACCAGAAATTCAAAGAGTCTTCCAATCAGTTGGAAATGGAGTTGATTTACCAGGACCAACATTATGGTTTATGAATGTGGTGGATAATTTTAGTAAGATTTGGTATATTCCTGTAGGATTTATAGCAATAGTTGCTTTACTTATTGTAGGTTATATAAATACACCAAAAGGAAAATACAATTGGCATTATTTTAAATACAAAGCACCAGTATTTGGTAGACTAGTATTTGGAATAGATTTCTCAAGACTTATGAGAGCAATGTTATTGAACCTAAAAAATGGTATGAGAATTCAAGAGTCATTAGAAGTTAGTAAATCAGTTATAAAAAATTACGTTTTGCTTTCAATAGTAGAAACTGCTATAAACAACATATTAATAGGTGCTTCATGGATTGAACCTTTTGAGAGATCAGGCTTATGTTCTTCTATGGAAATAGAAATGTTGAAAATAGGTATGCAAACAGACTTGCCAGATATGATGGAAAAGTTATTAGACTATATGGATGTAGATATACAAAACAGCTTAAATAAGATTATGAAAGTACTTCCAGAGATTTCTTACTTATTTGTTGGTGTATTATTAATATTCCTTGTTATAGTATTACTTGTACCATGTATCAACTTATATATGGGTGGATTTATGCTAGAAGGACTAGATTTATAAGTATAATTTAAAAGCTCTGTAAAAACAGGGCTTTTTAGAATTATAGAGGAGAAATATATGAAAATTGGAATTGATATGGGTGGAAGCCATATTGCTATAGGAATAGTAAATGAGAATGGAGAAATTGTAGAAAAATTTGATAAAGATATAAAAACTATAGGAGATGAGGCTAAAAATGAAATATCAGGCTATGTTATAGAAATTGTATCTAAAATTATAGAAATATACAACATAGAAAGTATTGGAATTGGAGCACCTGGAGTACCTAAAAATGGTATATTAACAAACCTTGTAAACTTAAAGATAAAAGAATTTGATATTACATCTATTTTGAAAGAACATTTTGATATACCTGTAATATTAAAGAATGATGCTAGATGCGCAGGATTAGCTGAAAAAACATATGGAGCATTAAAAGAATATCAAGATGCAGTATTTTTATGCTTAGGAACAGGTATTGGAGCAAGTGTATTTATGAGTGGTAGAGAACTACAATCAATACAAAACCTAGGAATGGAAATAGGACATATGGTAATTGATAAAAATGGAATTGAATGCAATTGCGGAAAAAAAGGATGTTTTGAAACCTACTGTTCTATAAAAAGATTAAAAGATAAATTAATAAATGAAATGAATTTGTCACAAGAAATTTCTTCAAAAGAGCTATTAGAAATTTTGCAATTAAAATGCCAAGAGAAAAATATAAAAAAGGTATTAGAGGAATATATGGACAATCTAAATATTGGATTATCAAATATTATAGACATATTTGCACCACAGGCAATATGCTTAGGTGGAGGATTTGTATATTTTGAAGAAATACTATATAAACCATTTTTAGAGAAATACTATAATGAAAGAAAATCTTTTTATAAAGATGTAATTCCAGACATAAAATTAGCAGTTCTTGGCAATGATGCAGGCATTATCGGGGCAACTATTTGACAAAAGCAGAAAAAAATAGTATAATAATTAACAGTTGTTACCAATTATGGTAAAGAAGAGATTTATATTGTTTATTATAAGAGCGGATTTTAAAATTAAAAATAGAAACATATAAAATATATTTTAGGGCGGAAAAAGAAATATATTTTAAAGTTTTGGATAAAATATCTGTACAAAAGCTACAGATATATTATTGTTGATGTAATAAATAAAATAATGAGAAAAACAACAATTTAAAAAAGAAGGAGAGAAATTTTTAATGACAAATGAATTAAAGCAAAATGATGCCAGACAAAAGGAGAGTACTGAGAGAAGAGAAAAAAGAACAGGATACCAAGTTAGAAAAAACAACAGAGTTAATCAAAACAAAGGAGGAGAAAAAAAGGCTACAGTAGAAAAGAAAAGACCTACTACAAAAAGAAATACAAATACTAGAACAAGAAAAAATAAGTCAACAAACAAGGAGATTATGCAGTTTAATTTCAAAAAATCTAATTTAAAAATTATTCCATTAGGTGGATTACAAGAAATAGGAAAAAATATTACAGTTTTTGAATATGAAGATGAGATAATATTAGTAGACTGTGGATTAGAGTTCCCAGGAAATGATATGCTAGGTGTAGACTTAGTAATACCTGATATAACATACTTATTAAAAAATCAAGAAAAAGTAAAAGGGTTAGTTATAACACACGGACATGAGGACCATATTGGAGCAATACCATATATATTAAAACAAATCAACATTCCAATATATGCTACTAGACTAACAGTATCATTAATAAAAAATAAATTAGAAGAGCATAACTTAGTAAATACTACAAAATTAAATATTGTAGAACAAGGTCAAATAGTTAAATTTAAAAATATGCAAGTAGAATTTATTAGAAGTAACCATAGTATTCCAGATGCCGTAATGCTTGCAATTAAAACACCAGTGGGTACAATACTTCACACAGGCGACTTCAAAATAGATTATACACCAATAGATGATAAAGTAATTGACTTAAATAGAATTGCAGAATTGGGTAATGAAGGAATTTTAGCATTACTTTCAGATAGTACAAACAGTGAAAGAAAAGGATTTACAATGTCTGAAAGTTCTGTCGGAGAAGTATTTGATAAACTATTCTTAAATAATTCAAAAAGAATAGTTGTTGCAACATTTGCGTCAAATGTGCATCGTGTGCAGCAAATAGTAAATTCTTCAATTAAATATGGAAGAAAAATTGCTGTATGTGGTAGAAGTATGATGAATATGATAGAAGCAGCAATGGAGCTTGGCTATATACAGGATGCTGAAAATGTGTTTATTGATATTGATAATATCAAAAACTATAGAGATGACCAATTAGTTATTATAACTACAGGAAGCCAAGGAGAAGCAATGTCTGCATTAACCAGAATGGCAAATGGAGATCATAAAAAAGTTACTATAACTCCAAATGATATGGTAATAATATCAGCTACTCCGATTCCAGGAAATGAAAAATACGTATCAAAAGTAATAGATGACCTTATGAAAATAGGGGCAGAGGTTATATATAGCTCACTAGAAGATGTACACGTATCAGGTCATGCATGTCAAGAAGAACAAAAATTGATAATCACTTTAGCAAAACCAAAATTCTTTGTACCAGTACATGGTGAATATAGACAACTTAGAGCACATGCAGAAACAGCTAAAAAACTAGGAATAGAAGCTAAAAATATATTTATGATGACAAATGGTAGAATATTAGAATTAAATGAAAATGAAGCAACACTTACTACTTCAGTACCAAATGGAAAAGTTTTAGTAGACGGACTAGGTGTTGGAGATGTTGGAAATATAGTACTTCGTGACAGACAACACTTATCACAAGATGGATTAATAGTTATAGTTGTTGCAATGGATTCAGATACAGGAGAAATAGTATCAGAACCAGATGTAGTATCAAGAGGATTCGTATATGTTAGAGAATCAGAAAATTTAATGGATGACATTAAAAAAGTAATTTATGAAGAAATAAGAAAATGTGAAGAAGGTCACATTACAGACTGGTCAACAATCAAATCAAACCTAAAAGATACTTTAAGAGATTATATATTTGAAAAAACAAAAAGAAATCCTATGATACTACCAATTATTACCGAAGTTTAATTATTTCAAAATTAAACATTTAGAATTAAATTATTTTGAAAAGGGGAAGAGAAAAATGGATTATAAAGATTTAGCAAATTTAATATTTCCAAATGCAAAACCAATTTCATATTATGAGGAAAAATATCCAGAAAGAAACTTGCCAGAAGAGGCAATGGTAGTGCGTTTTGCACCAAGCCCAACAGGATATGTTCATATTGGTGGGCTATATCAAAGCATTATATGTACAACACTTGCAAGACAAACTAAAGGTGTTAGTATATTAAGAATAGAAGATACAGACCAAAAAAGATTAATTGAAAATGGTGTAGTACAAATAGTAGAAGCAGTTAAAGATTTCGGAATTGTGTTTGATGAAGGAATGATAAATGAAACAGAAGAAAAAGGAAATTATGGACCATATAAACAAAGTGCTAGAAAAGATATATACCAAGCTTTTGCAAAATACTTAATTGAACAAGGCAAGGCATATCCATGTTTTGCAACAACAGAGGAACTAGATGAAATGCGTAAAAAGCAAGAAGCAGCTAAAATTAGACCTGGCTATTATGGAATATGGGCAAAATACCGTAACTTATCAGTAGAAGAAGCAGCAGAAAAAATAAAAGCAGGAGAACCATACATAGTTCGTTTTAAATCAATGGGAAATGAAGAAAGAAAAATAAGACATCATGATGTAATAAAAGGAAATGTTGAATTCCCTGAAAATGATCAAGATATAGTTATTATAAAAGCAGATGGTTTACCTACATACCATTTTGCACATGCCGTTGATGATCATTTAATGAGAGTTACACATGTAATTCGTGCTGATGAGTGGTTATCTTCAGTACCACTTCATTTAGAGTTATTTAAAGCACTAGGATTTGCAGTACCTAAATATGCACATACATCAGCGATATTAAAAGATGATGAAGGTAAAAAACGTAAAATTAGTAAACGTAAAGATCCAGAAGCAGCAGTTAGTTACTATCATGAAGAAGGTATACCAGCAGAAGCTGTATATCAATATTTATTAAATATAGCAAATTCAAACTTTGAAACATGGAAAAGATCAAACCCAGATAAAAATATATCAGAATTTGATTTTGAGCTTAACAAAATGAGTGTAAGCGGAGCAATTTTTGATATGATAAAATTATTAGACATATCAAAAAATGTTATATCTACATATTCTAAAGAAAGAGTATATGAAGATTCTTTAAACTGGGCAAAACGTTATGACAAAGAACTTGAGAAAATGTTACAGGATAAAGAATATGCTTTAAAAGTATTTGGAATTGAAAGAGGAACAGCTAAACCTAGAAAAGATATATCTAAATGGGCAGAAATAAAAAATGCAATTTACTATATGTATGATGAAAAATTCTTTAGCTTAGATAATAACTTTGAATATGCTAAAATAAATGATAAAGAAGAAATTAAAAAAATATTATCATTATACCTAGAAAAATATTTCAACATAAATGATGATAAACAAACTTGGTTTGATAAAATAAAAGATTTATCAGAAGAATTAGGATATGCTAGAGAAGTAAAAATGTTTAAACAGGAACCAGAAAAATGGAAAGCACATGTTGGCGATGTTAGTACAGTATTAAGAGTTTCATTAACAGGAAGACAACAAACACCAGATTTATATGAAATTATGCAAGTATTAGGAAAAGAAAGTGTAGAAAAAAGATTTAAAAAAATAATTGAGAAATAAGAGGAGTGAGTTCCTATGGAATATAATGTAGGTGATATTGTTAGAACAAAAAAACAACATCCTTGTGGAAGTAAACTATGGGAATTGACTAGAGTAGGTGTTGATTTTAAAATGAAATGTTTAGGATGTGGACATATAGTTATAATAGAGCGACAAAAAGCATTAAAGGTAATAACAAAGAAAGAAAAATAAAAAAGAGGGTGGTTTTAAAAAAACCACCCATTTTTTTATTAGGTACCTACATGGCAACCGGCCGGCAGAGCACCTGCCTGAGCCAACAAAAACTCCTCGATCTTCTTATCGTGAGCGCTCTTCATAGAGCGAACAAAATAAGCAGAATTTCCCTCAACGCGGTTCAGGTTGTGAGAATGAGCCAACACACTCCGATAGAACGTGGACTCAGCCAACCGAAGGGCTGCTTTGGCCTGCTCAGGAGACTCATAACTCACCTTAATAAACTTTTTAAGCTGTGCCATAGGAAAACCTCCAAAAAAATATAAAATCTGCTCTTAACAAGAGCTTATATATATTATAATACATTAAAAGCAATTAGTCAATCTAAATAAAGGAAAATCAACCCAAAATGGCATATTTGGTTGATTTATAATTTATATATATTTTTCGATTTTTTCCCAAACCTTATCTGTATATACTTTTCTCTCGCTAGAAAACGGAAGAAAAGAAATATCTTTTAAAGGATTTAGCATAGTTTGCAAATTAATTACTGCATCATCTACTTTTGTAATAGCTATTTTATCTGCTTTATTTGCAATAACAATACAAGGTAAATTAGTTTTAAAAATGTAATCATACATAAGTTTATCATTAGCAGTAGGGTCATGCCTAATATCTATTAAAAATATTATTAAAGAAATATTTTTACTTTTTTGCAGGTATTCTTCAATAAAAGTTCCAACTTTTGCTTGTTCTTGCTTAGACATTTTACTAAAACCATAACCAGGCAAGTCAACCAAGTAAAACTTTTCATCCATATTATAAAAATTTATTTGTCTTGTTTTACCAGGCTCACTGCTGGCTCTAGCTAATTTTTTTCGATTAACTAATGTATTTATAAAACTAGATTTTCCAACGTTAGACTTTCCAACCAATACAACTTGAGGCAATCCATCATTAGGATATTGCTTAGGACTAACAGCAGAAATTCTAAATTCAGGATTTTTAATAAACATTTTGCACCTACTTTCAATAAGGTTATTTAATTGGTTTTAAAACCTTAGTTCCACCCATATATGGCCATAAAACTTCAGGAATTTTAACACTTCCGTCTTCTTGATAATTATTCTCAAGTAAGGCAATTAACATACGAGGTGGAGCAACAACAGTATTATTTAATGTGTGAGCATAATAATTTTGTTTTTCACCTTTAATTCTAATACCTAAACGTCTAGATTGAGCATCAGTTAAGTTAGAACAACTACCAACCTCAAAGTATTTTTGTTGTCTAGGACTCCAAGCCTCAACATCACAGCTCTTAGCTTTTAGGTCAGCTAAATCACCACTACAACATTCAAGAGTACGAACTGGAATATCCATACTTCTAAACAATTCAACTGTATATGACCATAATTTATCATACCAATTCCAGCTATCTTCAGGTTCACAAACAACAATCATTTCTTGCTTTTCAAATTGGTGAATACGGTAAACACCACGTTCTTCAATACCATGGGCACCTTTTTCTTTTCTAAAACAAGGAGAATATGAAGTCATTGTATAAGGAACTTTATCTTTTTGAAGAATTTGATCTTTAAATTTACCAATCATAGAGTGTTCACTTGTACCAATTAAATATAAATCTTCTCCTTCGATTTTGTACATCATTGCATCCATTTCTTCAAAACTCATAACACCAGTTACTACACTACTACGAATCATAAAAGGTGGAACACAATAAGTAAAACCTTTATTAATCATAAAATCTCTAGCATAAGAAATAACTGCAGAGTGAAGTCTAGCAATATCACCAATTAAGTAATAAAATCCATTACCAGCAACTCTACGAGCAGCATCTAAATCAATACCTTCAAATGATTCCATAATATCAGTATGGTATGGAATTTCATAACTTGGAACAACTGGTTCTCCAAATCTTTGAATTTCAACATTTTCACTATCATCTTTACCGATTGGAACAGATTCATGAATAATGTTAGGTATTTTCATCATTTTTTCTTGAATTTGTGCAGAATATTCTTCTTCAAGTTTTTCGTTTTCAAGTAATTTATTGTTAATTTCTTGTACTTGAGCTTTTATATTTTCTGCTTCATCTTTTTTTCCTTGTTTCATTAAGTTACCTATTTCACTACTTAATGAATTTCTTTTACTTCTTAAATCATCACCATTTAATTTGGCTTCACGATTTTTAGCATCTAATTCAAGAACTTCATCAACTAATACTAGTTTATGGTCTTGAAATTTTTTCTTAATATTTTCCTTAACTACATCAGGATTTTCTCTTAAAAATTTAATATCTATCATAACTTTACCTCTATAATATAAATTACCAATTTATTATAGCAAATAATTTTGCAAAAATCAATATTTTTTAGAGTATAACGAATAAATTGATAATTAAAGTATATAATGTAATAAAAAACTACAAAAAGGGAGACAAGCAATGTTTGAAGAATATCAAAAAGAAACAAATATAAAAGATAAAACTGAAGAAGATAAAAAGGTAGAACTTATAATGAGCTTAATAAAAGCAAAAAAAGAATTAAATTTAGCAACTAAGAATTTTGAAACAGCAGAAGAAGGTCTAGTAGATTACTATGTATATCAAATTAAGGCTAGTAAAAGTAAAGTAGATTTTTTAGTAAATAAAGCAAGGAATAAGGGATTATCATTAAATATGATAGAAGAAATTTATTTTAAGAAAAATCAAGTAGGATAAGTAATATTTGTCCAATTTTTATCATACATATTACTAAAGGAAGGGTGATAAAAATTGGACTTTTCTAATGCTTTAGTTATTTTAGGATGTATAGCAGTTTTATGGATTATTGGAAAAATATTTTCAGTTCCATTAAAAGCATTGTTTAAATTAATAGTAAATTCTGTTTTAGGTGGATTGCTAATATTTATAATAAACTTAATAGGCTCAGCATGGGGATTTCATATAGGACTAAATGTTGTTACAACAGTATTAGTAGGTCTTTTAGGAATTCCTGGAGCAATACTGTTAATAATATTAAAACTATTTATTTAAAAATGTGCCAATTGGGACGGAGAATTTTGGCACACTTTGTAATTAA
>SAMEA104315432__coassemble_971_pt1 | contig 12379 bp, 8 predicted proteins | sample SAMEA104315432__metabat2_low_PE_014 | metagenome-assembled genome bin SAMEA104315432 (sample SAMEA104315432) | gut metagenome | biome: Monkey gut; feature: monkey-associated habitat; material: faeces | place: China | collected 2013 | reverse complement strand
CAGGATTAAAAATAACAAATTTTACAGAAGCTGAATATACAGCAATAGAAACAGACCTACACACATATACAGATTATTATAGAAGAAGCAAAAGTGGAACATTAACACATTATAAAGACGAATATCCTTCGGACGTAGTCAAAGAGGAAACAGGATTAACAAGTAGTGCACAATATACAGAATTAAAACAAAAAATGTTAAAAAGTGTATATGAAAACGGAGGATTTTGGATAGGAAGATATGAAGCCGGAATAAAAGAAAATAGAACTTCGAAATATGAAGAGATAACAGCAGCTCCATTATCAAAAGCAGGAACAGTAGAAAATCCAGTATATCCATATACTGATGTAACATGTAGTCAAGCACAAACATTGGCAAGTAAATTATCAACAGAAAAAAGTTATACAAGTAGTTTAATGTTTGGAGTACAATGGGATTTAGTATTAAAGCATATAGAAGTAAAGGAAGTAGCAAAAGGAACAGCTTTAGAAACAATACAAAGTGCATTAAGAAGTGATAGTACAAGTTGGGGAAATTATAGAAATGCAAGTTTTGTAATAAACAGAGGAAAATATGCGGATTTTACAAATTATACATTATCAAAAACATGGACACTATACAATCAAACAACAAGTAATAATTTTGTAGATAGTAACAGTGTAAAACAAGTTCAAAGTAGTAGTGGTAATGGAATATTATTAACCACAGGAGCGAGTGATGATTGTCAGAAAATGAATATATATGACCTAGCAGGAAATGTATATGAATGGACATTAGAATATACCTACGGTCCTTGTGCTTGTAGGGGCGGCTTTTGCGGCGGCTTTGGCCCTGACTGTTCAGCTTCTGACCGTTACGCCGGCAATCCGACTCAAAGCTTCGGTGGCCCCGTTGGTTTTAGGTCCTCACTTTTTAAGTAGTAGCACTGGCCACTGGTTCAATAAACCAGAAAAAATGAATAAATACGATGTTAGCGCTAATATCATATAAATTATATAAAAATTCACAAAAAGTGTTGCAATTGCAACACTTTTTTGGTATAATTAAATGCGTTGAAAAATACACACATATTGTTAGCATAAAAAGAGTGCTTGTATACACAAGTTTTTTTATGTGATTGAAGCAGTATGGAGGAAAAACTAAAAGGAGGAAAGAAAAATGGCAGTAGTTGCAATGAAACAATTACTAGAAGCTGGTGTTCACTTTGGACATCAAACAAGAAGATGGGATCCTAAAATGGCTGAATACATATTCCAAGCTAGAAATGGTATCCATATCATCGACTTACAAAAAACATCTAAAAAATTAGATGAAGCTTATGCTTTCTTAAAAGAACAAGCAGAAGCAGGAAAAACAGTTCTATTTGTAGGAACTAAAAAACAAGCACAAGAATGTGTTAAAGAAGCTGCAGAAAAATGCGGTATGTACTATGTAAATCAAAGATGGTTAGGTGGTACATTAACTAACTTCTCAACAATTAGAAAAAGAATTGGAAGATTACTAGAACTTGAAAAAATGCAAGAAGACGGTACTTTCGAAGTTTTACCTAAAAAAGAAGTTATATTATTAAAGAAAGAAATGGAAAAACTAGAGAAAAACTTAGGTGGTATTAAAGAAATGACTGAAGTACCAGGAGTTATGTTTATAGTTGATCCTAAAAAAGAAAAAATAGGAATTCTAGAAGCTAGAAAATTAGGAATTCCAGTAATCGGTTTAGTAGATACTAACTGTAATCCACAAGATGTAGATTACGCAATTCCAGGAAATGACGATGCTATTAGAGCAGTTAAATTAATTGCAGATTGCATGGCAAATGCAGTTATCGAAGGAAAACAAGGTGAATCTATGGAAGCTGTAGAAGAAGCTATGGAAGTTGAAGAAGTAGCAGAACCTACAGATATGGAAGAAGTAGTTGCTAGCGAAGAAGTTGAAGAACCTAAAAAAGCTAAAAGAACAAAAAAAGTAGCTGAGGAAGCTAAAGCTACAGAAGAAACAGCAGAAGTAGAAAAACCAAAAAGAACAAGAAAAAAAGCTACTACAGAAGAAGTAGCAGAATAATATAAATATTATTTTAAGAAGGATGTACTTATTCTTAAAAAGTACATCCTTTAATCAAAAAAGGAGGATTTTTTTATGATTACTGCAGAACAAGTAAAAGAGTTAAGAGAAAAAACAGGTGCAGGAATGATGGACTGCAAAAAAGTATTAACAGAAACTAATGGAGACGAAGAAAAGGCAATTGAACTTTTACGTGAAAGAGGAATTGCAAAAGCTGCTAAAAAATCAGATAGAATCGCAGCAGAAGGTTTAGTTACAACATATGTAACAGACGACAAAAAAATCGGTGTTGTAGTTGAAGTTAATGCAGAAACAGACTTCGTTGCTAAAAACGAAGAATTTAGAAGCTTTGTAGCAGATGTTGCAAAACAAGTTGCTGAAAAAAATCCAGCTACAGTAGAAGAATTATTAGAACAACCTTCAATTGTAGAACCAGATAAAACAGTTAAAGATGTATTAACAAATAAAATAGCTACAATTGGTGAAAATATGTCAATTCGTAGATTTGAAAGATTTGAATCAAATGGATTAGTAGAAAGCTACATTCATGGAGACGGAAAAATCGGTGTTCTAGTTGAATTAGAAGGTGGAGACAGCACATTAGCAAAAGATATTTGTATGCAAATAGCTGCTGCTAAACCAGAATACTTAGATAGAGAAAGTGTTCCAGCTGACAGAGTAGCACATGAAATGGAAATTTTAAAAGCACAAGCTGTTAATGAAGGAAAACCAGAAGCAGTTGCTGAAAAAATAGTACAAGGTAGAATTGGAAAATTCTATGGAGAAATTTGTTTAGTAGAGCAAGACTTCGTAAAAGATCCAGACCAAAAAGTTGGAAAATTAGTTGAATCTAAAGGAGCTAAAGTAGTTAGATTTGCTAGATTTGAAAAAGGTGAAGGACTACAAAAAAGAGAAGAAAACTTTGCAGAAGAAGTTGCAAAACAAATCAATGGATAGAATATAAGAGGTGATTGAAAAAATCACTTCTTTTTTTATAGTTTACTTGTTTATATACGGTAAATTTGATATAATGCGAATATATAAAAAGGTTGGTGGTAAAATGATTTTAAAAATTATTACATTCAATGTTGCACATGGAAGAGGAATGGATGGAAAAGTTGATTTGCAAAGACAGGCAGAAGTAATTAAAGAATATAAACCAGATATCGTGTTTTTGCAAGAAGTAGATATGTACACCAAAAGAGCAGGAGAAATGAACCAAATTAGAGAATTTAGCAAAGCTATTGGTCTATATTATTGCTCAATGGAAAGCAATATAACTTTAGAAGATGGCTATTATGGAGATGGAATAATTAGTAGATTTCCAATTTCATTTTCAACAAATTACTTAATGCCACTTACAGATATGAATCATGAGCAAAGAGGAATTTTGTGTAATAGAATATCATTTGGAACAACCAAAATAAATTTATTCTCAGTGCATTTATCTACATATCAAGATGAGAGAATGTTAGCAGCAAAAGAAATAAATAGAATAATGAAAAAAATAGATCCAAATGAATTAATTATAATGGGTGGAGATTTTAATGTGGGTGTTACAAGACTTGGCAAAGGACAATATACCTTTGAAGAAGCAGAAACCTATGAAGAATATGAGATATTAAAAAAACAATTAGAACAATTACCAAATAAAAAAGACACATGGTTTTCAGAACTTGGAAAAGGCTGTATTGACACTATTTTCTATTCAAAAGGAATTAGATTAAATAAGTATGAAACAATAAATGTAAATGGTGTATCTGACCATGATGCTGTTTTTGCAGAATTTGATATTTAAAATAAGGAGAGCTAGATAAAAATGAAGGACAAATTAAAAATGAAATTTAACATATTGGCTGTATTTTGTATATTGATATTTTGTTTTGCGTTAACACCAGTTACATTTCAAAATGATACATATTATACTATAAAAATAGGTGAACACATTGTACAAACAGGGAAAATAGACATGCAAGACCCATTTTCATGGCATGAAGATTTGCCATATACATATAACCATTGGCTATATGATGTTAGTACTTACCTAGTGTATGATTTAGGAGAAAACATAGGAATTAGTGGATTCTGTTCTCTATATATTGCAACAATTATACTTTGTATGATACTTGGATTAGTAATATACTTTGCGTCATGCAAATTGTGCAAAAATCAATTAGTATCATTCTTAGTTACAATGGCGACAATGTATTTACTAAAAAGTTTTATTGCCGCTAGAGCACAATTAGTAACCTTTATATTGTTTGCACTAACTATATTATTTATAGAGCAATTTATAGCTACCAAAAAGAAAAGATATGCTGTTTATTTAGTTATAATTCCAATATTAATAGCTAATTTACACTGTGCAGTATGGCCATTTTATTTTGTATTATATCTACCATATGTTGCAGAATATTTACTAGCCGTTTTAGTAGAAGCACAATTATATTATTGGTTTGCTATTAAATGGAATGAATTTAAAATAAAGAAATTAACTAAAAAAGGTAAACTTGATGAAGTCGGACAATACCAAGAAAAAATTGCTCATTTACAGTTAGATAAAGAGAATTCAGCTCAAGCTAGAAGAAAAAGAGAAAATAAGCCATACAAAATAATTTTCAAAAAAGAGCCTATGGTTAAGTGGCTTATACTTATTATGATCATTTGCGCATTTACAGGACTATTAACACCTATAGGAGATACACCATATACATTATTACCAAGGCTAATGCAAGGAAATACAACACAAAATATTAGTGAACATCAGCCATTAACTTTAATAAACAATAAAGAGATGTTAGCTGTATTTACTATATTTATAGCACTTTTAATATTTACGGATACAAAAGCTACATTAAGAGATTTCTTTATGTTAGCGGGCCTTACACTATTAACTCTTATGACTAGAAGACAGGCATCAATGTTCGTTATAATATGTGGATTTATATTTGCTAAAATGGTTGCAAGCTTTTTGGTAAAATATGATAAAGATGGAACAAAAAAAATAATGCAATTTATGACATCACTACTTGGAAAACTATTTACAATTTTATTTGTTATACTTATAAGTTTTGCAATGTATAAAGGAAAGATAAATGATAAATTTGTGAATGAAAAATCATATCCAGTAGAAGCAGCAAACTATATCTTAGAAAACTTAGACATAAAAGATATGCATTTATTTAATGAATATAATTATGGAAGTTACTTACTATTTAGAGGAATACCAGTATTTATAGATTCAAGAGCAGATTTATATGCACCTGAATTTAATGGAACAAAAAATAAAGATGGAAAATATGAAGGAAGAGACATTTTTTCTGATTATATAAATACTTCAAACGGTAGTAAATACTATGAAGATACATTTGAAAAATATGATATAACACATGTGATTTTAAAGAAAAATACAAAATTAAAAACACTTTTATCAAAAGACAAAAACTATAACGAGATATATCAAGACGATAATTTCATAATATATGAAAGATTATCAAAATAAAAGGAGAAAGCATTGAAAATTATTGTACAAGGAGAAACAGAAAGACTAGACAAATATATTAGTAAACAAAAAGTAGAAATATCTAGAGCAATGATACAAAAGCTTATTGAGGAAAATCAAATATTAGTAAATAATAAACCTCAAAAAGTTTCATATAAAGTACAAGCTGGAGATGAAATTATAATAAACATACCAGAGGCTAAAGAAACTGATTTAAAATCGCAAGATATTCCACTTGATGTTATATATGAAGATGAGGACATTTTAGTAGTAAATAAACCAAAAGGAATGGTGGTACACCCAGCAGTGGGTAACCCAGATGGAACTTTAGTAAATGCTGTTATGGCACATTGCAAAGGTAACTTATCTGGAATTGGTGGGGAACTTAGACCAGGTATTGTACACAGACTTGACAAAGATACTTCAGGACTAATAATTGTAGCTAAAAACGATAAGGCTCATATAAATTTGAGTGAACAAATTAAAAATAGAGAAGTAAAAAAGGTTTACTTGGCATTAGTAAGAGGGATTATTCCTGAGAATGAAGCAACTATAAATATGCCAATAGCTAGAAGTACAAAAGACAGAAAGAAAATGGCAGTTGATAAAAAAGGAAAAGTAGCTATTACACATTTTAAGGTATTAGAAAGATTTGAAAAATACACGTATCTGGAAGTTGCTATAGAAACAGGACGAACACATCAAATTAGGGTACATATGGCAGAGATAGGACATCCTGTGGTAGGTGATTATACATATTCAAATGGTAAGAATGAATTTAATATTCAAGGCCAAATGCTACACGCTAAAAGCTTAGAATTTAAACACCCTATAACAGGAAAACAAATGCATTTGGAAGCACCATTGCCAGAATACTTTACGGAAATTTTAAATAGATTAAAACAGGAGTAAAAATGGAAGAAAGATTACAAAAATTTTTGGCGAATCAAGGAATTTGCTCTAGAAGAAAAGCAGAAGAATATATTTTAGCAGGTAAAGTAAAAGTAAATGGACAAGTTGTAACAGAGCTTGGAACTAAAATAAATCCTAATAAGGATAAAATAGAATTTAATGACAAACTAGTTGAAACTGATGTAAAAAAGGTATATATATTGCTTAATAAGCCTATAGGGTATGTTAGTACAGTAAAAGATCAGTTTAATAGGCCAACAGTAATGGAACTTTTAAAAAAAGTTAATGAAAGCGTAGTACCTGTTGGAAGACTTGATATGTATACATCAGGAGCTTTGATATTAAGCAATGATGGAGATTTTGTATATCAAGTTACACATCCAAAACATGAAATAAATAAAACATATCAAGTAACTGTAAAAGGTAAAATTACTAACGAAGAAGTAGAAAAATTAAGAAATGGTGTAGATATAGGCGACTATATAACAAAGTCTGCACAAGTTAGAATAATGAAAGTAGATGAAGAAAAAAATATTTCCAGAATAGAAATTACAATACATGAGGGAAAGAATAGACAAGTAAGAAGAATGTGTGAAGCAATAGGAAAAAAAGTACTAGCTTTACATAGAAGCAAAATTGGAGATATTGGAGTAAAAGATTTAAAATTAGGAGAGTTTAGATATTTAACTGATAAAGAAGTAAAACAAATATTAACATAATTTTGACTAAATTTAAAATATGTGTTAATATATTAACAGTTGTTGATACTAGTTGTATAAACAATTATATAGCAAGCTACTATGCGTACACCTAGTAGCTCCGCTTAGTAAAAATTTAGTCTTTATTAAAGATTAGAGGGAGGAATAAAAATGGTAAAAGACAATGAGATAAAGGCAACTATATCGCCTTTTGCAATTAGAGAAGGAGAATTAAAGGTATTTGATGGTAAAGATGGATATGTTTCTATGAACCAAATTATACATAGAATAAACATAGGACATATTTCAGATATACATTTTGCTATTTTAGAATTAGTAAATGAATTTGAATTTATGACGTCAAGACAATTGCTACAAATGCTAGAATGGAAAGGAATAGAAGTAGGCTCGCAAGATAAGTTAAACAATAAGCTAGAACAATTAGTAAAAACTAAAATATTAACTAGATATTATTTTAATTCAGAAGACGGAAAAGGAATTTATAGAATTTATTGCTTGGAAAAAATGGGAAAATATTTATTGAATTCTCGTGGAACTGAATGTAAATGGCAACCAACAGACAACACAAAACCAGTTGCAATGATAAAGAAAAGACTGGCAGGAAATCAAACTTTAATAGCTTATTTAAGAAAAGTAAAAGCTTTTGACTCATATGTGCCAAAACCAAGTTTTACTGCTAAACAAGCAGGAAAAGTATTCAAAGCAAGTGGGGGAAGTGTAAAATTAACTAAGAACAATAAATCCTTAGAGTTTGTATTTGAAGTGATTAGAAGAGAAGATGACTGGGAGAAAAAGTTAGTTGATAAAATGAAACTATATAAAGATTTTTACGAGAACTTTCAAGCAGGTGATTCAGGATATATGAATTTACCACAATTAATAATAATCTGTGAAGATGATAAACATATGGCAGAAACATTTAAAGCAATAGTTATGAATAAAGTGGAAATTTCTAATATAAGATTATACTTTACTACAGATTTAAGGCAAAATGAAGAAACTCTTGAAAAAACATTAGTACAATTTGTAGTAGACTCAGAAACTAAAAAATATAAAATGGAAAATATTGAAGTAAAATTATTAGGAATATAACAAAAAAATAACACTCTTTTTATAGAGTGTTATAATTTTTTTAATTTGTTTTCTTTTTACCTTTGAAGTTAACAACAATTGCCTCTTCATTATCAAATAAATACTTAGAATCTGAAGTATCTGTTTGAATTGGATCAACCTCACGGTCTATATCGTAATTATCATTACTTGAAGTAACAGCAGCATAATTAACCTTTTTCTTGTTTAAAGCTTTTCTGGCAGCAGAATTTGGGTCTAGTAAACTACCTCCAAATTTTGTAAAGTTATATTTTTTAACTTTTTGAACCTCTTTATACTTAGCTTCCATAAAATCAACTTTACCTTTATTAACAGCACTTTTTCCACCTAAGTCTTTTATCTTATAAATAACTTGTTTACCTTTTAAAGACATTATTTTGCCTTTTGCAAAGTTTGGTTTCCACTTGTACTCAATATTACCTTTTTTAGGATCATATTCAGTTTTGTCAGTATTATAAGTGTTGTTAAATGTCCATTCCCTTTTATCTTGCATTGCTGTTTCCCACCATGCAACATCCTCGGGAGTGGCATTACCGAATATAAATTTATTAACTGTATTTGATAAAATTAAGTTCTTGTAATAATCTCCTCTTGGGTCAGCAGATAAGTCACCTTTTAATTGTGTTAAGTTTTGAGAATCTAGCACAGTTGCAACATTGTATTTTCTATATAATGTATATATAGGTTCTGTAGCCTTACAAATGTATGCAGGAAAGTCATCTATATATAAGAAATGAGGAATACGAGTACTGTCATTTCCTGGTCTAGAAAGAATAGCTTGTTGCATTAACAATAAGAAGAATAAACCAAAAGCTTTGTGTGCAGTCTCACCTAAGTCACCTCTACGAGTACATAATAAAGTTACTTGACCTTCTGATAATATTTTTTCGTAGTCTAGGTTATTTGAACGATTACACAATATTGCTTTTACACCAGGATAACGTAGTAAGTTATCAATTTCAGCAGAAGCGGTTGTTGTAGAACGTTTTGCATTTAATAAGTTTGAACTATCTGGATAGAAATTGTTTTCAAAATATCTAATTAAAATACGATATTTTTCAGATAATTCTGGAACTTGTTTCATTTTTTCTACATAGTCTATTACTAAATCAAAGTCTGTAAGTAAATCTAATATATCTTCTAAGTTAGGTAACAATCCTTCATGTTCTAATGGATACATTTCTTTTAACAAAATAGATATATTTTCAATTACTTGTACAGCTTCATTTTCTCTAAATGCAAGTTCAGTATCTGGTCTGCTATGTAAATATAAACCTTTTAAAACTGAAGAAACTGCAAGACCTGTTTTAATAGGATCTTTATATACAAATGGATTCAAACCAGGTGAATCAGCACGATTTGGATCTACTATATTAACAGGAATATGGAAGTTTTCAGCAACCTTAGCAATTTTTGATACTGATTCAATTTCAGCTGAAACATAAGTAATACCCATATTACGGTAAATAATTTTACTTCCTGAGCTTGAAATTATCATTTTCTTCATATAGTTTTTATATGTATCTAATTTTTCTTCTTTTGGAATTAACATATCCAATGAGAAATTTTCATTTATATAATCATTATCATATGGACAATTTAAAGTAGCTAATCCAGTTCTTAAAGCGGTAAATCCCATTTCTTTAGAAATTTCTTTAAAGAAGGATTTCCTTTCAATGTCTCTTGCTAGCATTGGTTCATAAACCATTGTTGTTTTACCAGAACCAGAAACACCAACTACTAAGAATGACTCATAACGCTTCTTTTCTGGAATACAAATATCTTCACCACTTTCACTATCCACACATACTTTTACTTCACAAGTATAAACACCATGCGCTTCTTTGTCAGATGTTAATTTAATTCCACCATAATCAAAAATTGAATCACGGATATCTTTAACATCATTAATACTAAAGATAAGCCATTTAAGTACTTTATAAAAGGTAACAAGTGGAATATATACTCCTAATGCTGTAAATGCTGGTTTAAACAAATAAAAGAAATCTCTTGCAAGTTCTGGATAATTTGGTAGTGATAATAAATTAATCCAAATTATCTGATTTAACCATTGTACTACAGCAGATACAACTAAAATATAAAAGCTAACTATAAATGCATGGAAAAATCTTAATTTGTTAACATCAGCTTTAGCAAATTTTGAAGAACCTGAGAAGAAGAATGCAAATGCTAAGCAAGCAAATGCGAAAAAGTACTTAATAGGTCCCCAATAACTAAAACCAACACCCGTAAAAATTATAAATAATAATTCCATCAATCTGTCGACTATTATATATGCAGATATAAGTGTTAAAATATATGTCATAAATGTGTTTCTATCTGTTTTTAAAACTTTTAAAAATTTATCAAAGAGTTTCAAAAAATTCACCACTTTCATTTTCAAATCTATACTACTATATTATCCTATAAAATCGCGAAAATTACAAGGGCTTTTGCGAAAAATGTAGAAAAAATCGCAAATTTTCTTCATAATATATATTCATAAATACCAAATCTTTTTCGTATGTATTAAAGAGAAAAAAGGAGTTTATATGAAAAAGAAAAAAGAAGGATTTATGAAGGGTGTTTTATTCTTAATGATTTCACAAATTTTAATCAAAGCACTTGGCCTTATATATAAATTATATTTAACAAATAGAGATGGATTTGGAGACAAAGGAAATGGTATATACAGCAGCGGATTTCAAGTATATGCTTTATTTTTAACAATATCTTCAGTTGGTATACCGGGAGCTTTATCAAAACTTGTTTCAGAAAGAGTTGCTGTAGGAGATACTAAAGGTGCACATAGAATTTTCAAAATAGCCTTTGTAACCTTTGGATTGATAGGATTTTTAAGTAGTGCAATATTGTTTTGTGGAGCAGAATATATATCAAAGGTTATTCTACAAATTCCAGAGGCTGAACTTACTCTTGTAGCACTTTCACCATCAATATTTTTCGTAGCAATATCTTGTGTAATTAAAGGATATTTTACAGGAAGACAAAATTTAAAGGTTACAGCAGATGCGCACACTTTAGAACAATTTTTCAAAACAGTACTTTCTGTAATAATTGTTGAATTTATTGCTATGACTACAGGAACAGACACAGTTATAATGGCAGCTGGAGCTAACTTAGCTACTACTTTGGCAACTATTTTATGTTTCTTATATTTGTATAAATATTATGCAAAAATGAGAAAAGAAATTGCTGGGGAACTAAAAAGAAGTACAAAGTATAAAAGAACTAGAGTAATAAAAACAATAAAACAAATATTATCAGTTTCTATACCTATGTCAATGAGCGCAATTTTAGGAACAATAAATAAAAATATTGATTCATTAACAGTTGTAAGAGGGCTAAAAAATTTTTTAACAGAAGAGCAAGCAAAAATTCAATATGGTATTTTAAGTGGAAAAGTAGATACCTTAGTTACTTTGCCAATGTCGCTAAATATGGCATTTGCAACAGCTTTGGTTCCATCAATTTCATCATCTAAAGCAATAGGAGATATGGAAACAGTTAAAAAGAGAATATCATTTTCTTTGTTAGTTTCAATTTTAATTGGAATGCCATGTATGGCTGCAATGATTATATTTGCCAAACCAATTTTAGAATTGCTATTTCCAAATGCCACTTCAGGAGCATTTATATACCAAATAAGTTGTTTAAGTATAATTTTTATTGTAATAGAGCAAATAATTAGTGGAGCTTTGCATGGACTTGGAAAAGTACTTGCTCCAGCAATGGCATTGTCAGTAGGAGTTGTAATTAAATTTATATTAAACATATATTTAATACCAATAGACACAAAAGACTTTTTTCTTGGAGGAACAGCAGGAGCAGCAATTTCAACAGTAATATGCCATATGATTGCAATGTTTATAGAATTTAAAATATTAAAGAAGAATATAAATTTAAGATTAGATAAGAAAAAATTTGTATTAAAACCTGTATTAGCGAGTATAATTATGAGTGTGCTTTCATACACTTTTTATTTAGTAATGATAACAAGAATTAATGATAAAATTGCAACGTTATTATCACTATTAATATGTGCAATAATATATATAGT
>SAMEA104315432__coassemble_954_pt1 | contig 12548 bp, 7 predicted proteins | sample SAMEA104315432__metabat2_low_PE_014 | metagenome-assembled genome bin SAMEA104315432 (sample SAMEA104315432) | gut metagenome | biome: Monkey gut; feature: monkey-associated habitat; material: faeces | place: China | collected 2013 | reverse complement strand
TGACTATCTAATTACGGTATCAATAAAAGAAAATAGTATTATTCAAGATTTAAAGAAAAATAATATGAGAAATATTATTACATATAAAAAGAGCAGATTTTTATTGCAAATATTGTATAGTAATGCTTCAATGTTTTTGAATTTACTAAAGAAAATAAATAAAGAAACAGAAATTGCAGAATCTATATTAAAAAATTCAATGAAAAATAGAGCTTTATTAAAATTGCTAAATTTAGAAAAAAGTTTGGTGTATTTTACAACATCTTTAAAATCAAATGAAGTTGTAATGGAAAAAACAATGCGTGGAAAAATAATTAAATTATATGAAGAAGATGAGGATATTTTAGAGGACTCTATTATTGAAAATAAACAAGCTATTGAAATGGCTAAAATATATAGCGATATTTTAAATGGAACTATGGACGCATATGCCTCAATAATTTCAAATAATTTAAATAGAGTTATGAAGTTTTTAACATCAATAACAATTATTTTATCAATACCAACAATGATAGCAAGTTTTTGGGGAATGAACGTGCCAGTTCCAATGCAAAACAATCCATATGGATTTGCAATATTGATTGGCTTTTCTGTAATAATTTCAGTAGTTGCAACTATATGGCTTAATAAAAGAGATATGCTAAAATAAATTGTCAAAATTCTCCTTTAATGGAAAAAATAATAAAATGCAAAAAGTATAAAATGACGAAAAATGAATATACTTTATAGTGAAAACTTTTAAAATTATTTTTAAAGGAGGATTGAACATGAAGGTAATAGATACAATAGCATTGATATTAGTTATTATTGGTGCCATTAACTGGGGACTAATAGGAATATTTAATTTTAATTTAGTAGATGCAATATTTGGTGTTATGTCAATTGTAAGTAGAATAATTTATATTCTAGTAGGAATTTCTGGATTATGGGCAATAAAATTATTATTTGATAAATAAAAGAAAAAATATGGGGCTGAATTGCTATTGCAATTCAGCTCTTTTCCTTTACAAACTAGAAAAATATGGTATAATATACAAAGTATGTGAATAGCAAGGAGGAGAAAAAATGCTTACAGCTACAGGAGTAACAATTAGGTTTGGAAAAAGAACTTTATTTGAAGATGTAAATATAAAATTTAATAAAGGGTGTTGCTATGGAATTATTGGCGCAAATGGTGCAGGAAAATCAACATTTTTAAAAGTTTTATCAGGTGAACTTGAACCAAGCAAAGGTGAAGTAACAAAAGAAAAAACAGAAAGACTTTCTGTTTTAAAACAAGATCACTTTGCTTTTGAAGAATACACTGTTATGGATACAGTAATTATGGGAAATGATGAACTATATAAAATAATGAAAGAAAAAGACGCAATATATTCAAAACCAGATTTTTCAGAAGAAGATGGAATGAAAGCAGCAAAATTAGAAGAGCGTTTTGCAGAATTAGATGGTTGGAATGCTGAATCAGATGCAGCAGTGCTATTAAATGATTTAGGAATAGCACCAGAAAAACATTATGAACTTATGAGTAGCCTAGAAGCAAAAGACAAAGTAAAAGTATTGCTAGCACAAGCATTGTTTGGAAACCCAGATATACTTTTACTTGATGAGCCTACAAACGATTTAGACTTAAATAGTATTAGCTGGCTTGAAGAATTTTTAATAAACTTTGAAAATACAGTTATTGTTGTATCACATGATAGATATTTTTTAAATAAAGTTTGTACACATATTGCAGATGTTGACTTTGGAAAAATTAAAGTATACCCAGGAAACTATGATTTCTGGTATGAGTCTAGCCAACTTGCATTAAAGCAAATGAAAGAAGCTAATAAAAAGAAAGAAGAAAAAATTAAAGAATTACAAGACTTTATTGTAAGATTTAGTGCAAATGCTTCAAAATCAAAACAAGCAACATCTCGTAAAAAATCATTAGAAAAAATTGAATTAGATGAAATTAAACCATCTAACAGAAGATATCCATATGTTGATTTTAAACCGGATAGAGAACCAGGAAAAGAAATTTTACATGTTAAAAATATATCTAAAACAATAAATGGAGAAAAAATATTAGATAATATTTCATTTACAGTAAAACAAGATGATAAAATAGCATTTTTAGCAGATAATGAAAATGCAAAAACTGTGTTATTCCAAATTATAGCAGGTGAACTTGAACCAGATGAAGGGGAAGTAGTATGGGGTACAACAATTACATCAAGCTATTTTCCAAAAGATAATAACTATTTATTTGAGTCAGACTTATCAATTACAGATTGGTTAAGACAATATTCAAAAGATCCTGATGAAACATATGTAAGAAGCTTTTTAGGAAGAATGTTATTTTCAGGCGAAGAAGCGCTTAAAAAAGTAAATGTACTTTCAGGTGGAGAAAAAGTAAGATGTGTTCTTTCAAAAATGATGTTATCAGGAGCTAACTTTTTAATTTTTGATGAACCAACAAACCATTTAGATATGGAATCTATTACAGCATTAAACGAGGGAATGAAAAAGTTTAAAGGAAATATGTTATTTACATCACATGACCATCAATTAACTCAAACTGTTGCAAATAGAATTATTGATATAAAAGCAGATACAGTAATAGATAGAGAAGTTACATATAATGAATATTTAGGAGTAGAATAAATGGATACACAAGAAAGAATTGCAAATATAATTGCAGAAGAATTAAATATAAAATTAGTGCAAGTTGTAAGGACAATTGAATTAATTAATGAAGGGAATACAATACCTTTTATTGCACGTTATAGAAAAGAAGTAACAGGTGGTCTTTCAGATGAAACTTTAAGAGATTTAGGTGAAAGACTTACATACCTTCGTAACTTAGAAGCAAGAAAAGAAGAAGTAAAAACATCAATTGAAAATCAGGGAAAACTTACAGACGAAATAGTTGCAAACTTAGAAAATGCTAAAACATTAGCAGAAGTTGAAGACATATATAGACCATATAAACAAAAGAAAAAGACAAGAGCTACAGTTGCTAAAGCAAAAGGTTTAGAGCCATTAGCTGAAATTATATTAGCTCAAACAGAAAAAACACCAATTGAAGAAATTGCAAAACAATATGTAAATATTGATAAATTATCAGAGGAAGATAAAAATAACAAAGAAAAAGTTGTAGCAAGTGTGGAAGATGCTATTCAAGGTGCAAAAGATATTATTGCAGAAATTATATCAGATAATCCTGAATACCGTAAGCAAATTAAACGTATTTGCTATAGAGAAGGTGTTATAATAACTAAAGCTACAAAGCCAGAAGAAAAAACAGCATATAATATGTATTATGAATTTAGCGAAAAGGTAAATCATTTACCTAGCCACAGAATTTTAGCTATCAATCGTGGAGAAGCTGAAGAATTTTTAAAAGTAAAAATTGAAAAGCCAGAAGATAAAATTTTAGATTTAATAAATAGAGACATTATTAAACAAAAAAACCAATTTACTACAATATTAGAAGAAACAATTGCAGATAGTTGGAGCAGATTAATTGAACCATCTATTGAAAGAGAAATTCGTTCTGACTTAACAGAAAAGGCAGAAACTCAAGCTATTAAAGTATTTGGAAAAAATGCAAAACCTTTACTTTTAGCAGCACCTTTAAAAGGTTTAACAGTAATGGGGTTTGACCCAGCATATCGTACAGGTTGTAAAATTGCAGTAATTGATGAAACAGGAAAATTACTTGCAACTACTACTGTATACCCAACAGAACCACAAAATGATGTAGAAGGTGCAAAAAAAGAGCTAAAAGCTTTAATAGAAAAATATAAAGTTGATATTATTGCAATAGGAAATGGAACAGCTTCAAGAGAGTCTGAAAGCTTTGTTGCAGATATGATTAAAGAAATTGAAAGACCACTTCATTATGCAATTGTAAGTGAAGCTGGAGCATCTGTATACTCTGCCTCAAAACTTGCAACAGAGGAATATCCAGATATAAACGTATCTTTAAGAGGTGCAATATCAATTGCAAGAAGATTACAAGATCCACTTGCAGAACTTGTAAAAATAGATCCAAAAGCTATAGGAGTAGGGCAATACCAACATGATGTTGACCAAAAGAAATTAACAGAAAGTTTAACTGGTGTTGTTGAAGATGCAGTAAATGAAGTTGGAGTTGATGTTAATACAGCTACACCATCATTACTTTCTTATGTAGCAGGAATAAATAAAACCATTGCAAATAACATAGTAAAATACCGTGATGAAAATGGTAAATTAGCTGAAAGAAAAGAACTATTAAAAGTTCCTAAATTAGGAAAAGCAGCATTTGAGCAATGTGCAGGATTTATTAGAATTCCCGGTGGAAAAAATGCTTTAGAAATTACAGGTGTTCACCCAGAGAGTTATTCTGTTGCAGAAAATTTACTTAATAAATTAGGATACAAAAAAGAAGATTTATTAAATAAAGAAAAACAATCAGAAATAAAAGCTAAATTATTAGAAGTAAATGTAAAAGAAACAGCTAAGGAACTTGATGTTGGTGAAATGACTTTAGCAGATATTATTGAAGAAATGTCAAAACCAGGTAGAGACCCAAGAGATGAAATGCCTAAGCAAATATTAAGAGCTGATGTACTTAAATTTGAAGATTTAAGAGATGGAATGGTTTTAACAGGAACTGTTAGAAATGTTACAGACTTTGGTGCTTTTGTTGATATAGGTGTAAAACATGATGGTTTAGTACATATTTCACAATTAAGTAATAGCTTTGTAAAAAGTCCATCTGATGTAGTATCGGTTGGTGATATTGTAAAAGTTAAAGTTATTGGAATTGACCAAGAGAGACAAAAAGTTCAACTATCAATGAAAGATGTATAAAAAATGAGTGAAAGAATATATTTTATATTTTTTCACTCATTTTTTTGTATACATTTTCTTTTAAATCTAAATACCTTTCATTAAATGCTAAATTTTGTTTTGGATAAACAGGTGGTAGAACACTTAAAATTAAGCAAGGTTTAGATTTAAAAAGCTTTAAAATACCAGTTGGCTTTCTAAAACTAAACACAAATGGAATAATTGGTACATTATTTTTTGAAGCAATTTTAAATGCACCATTTTTAAAATTACGTAATTTATTGTAATATGGCCACAAAGAAGCTTCAGGGTAAAAATGTACTACTTTATTTTTAGCTAATAAATCATCAATTGCTTTATAAAAATTTTCTTTACAAGAAATTTTTTCTGGTATAGGAATAGCATATAACAAACGTACTAAATGCCTAACAACAGGCATTTTAAAACCATCAGTTTTAGCAGTGTAATATATTCTTCTAGGAAACCATGCAAGACCAAGCATTGCACAATCTATATATTGCACATGGTTTGATACTGAAATAGCACAAGTCTTAATATTTTTTAAATTTTCTTTTCCTTCAATTTTTAGTCCAAAAATAATGTTAGAAATTAAAAAAATAATTGGTGCAACTATGATGTAGTAAAATAAATTTGATATTAACTTAAAAAATATATTATTTTTTACATATTTATAATTTAAGCCAATATCAAATTTTAGTGGTTTCCACATTTTTATTATATCTTCATTTTCATTATTTACATTTGACTGTAAATTTTCTTTCATTTACTATATTTCCTTATTTCATCTATTATAAATTCACAAATTTTGCTACAAGCATTTTTATCTATATTTTGTTTTTGGGCTTTTATTATGTTTTCCATTTTATTTTTATCATTTAAAAGAGATATCACTGCATTTTTTATATCAGTAGTATTTTTACAGCTAATAGACATTCCACGGTTCTCAAAAAATTCTGCATTATATGTTTCACAACCAGGTATTGGCATAGTATGAATAATAGGAATATTTATTGTAGCAGCCTCTGTTGTTGTAAGCCCACCAGGCTTAGTTAATAAAAGCTCACTTATAGCCATATATTTATAAATTTCAGGAGTAAAACCTATAGGAATTACTTTATTTGAGTCATAATTATTTGAAATATCTTCACAAACTTTTTTGTTATTTCCACCAGCAACTAAAATTGTTTCAGAGATTTCATTTTGCAAAACATCTATTATACCTGTAACATTTCCAAAGCCCATACTTCCTGTCATAATTAATATATATTTTTTATTTCCATCTAAATTTAATTCAGCAAATATTTTAGATTTATCTAAATCTTTACTAAAATTAGTTGACACAGGAATACCAAAAGGTATTAGCTTTTCGCGGCTGATACCTTTATTAGTAAAATCTTCAATTAAATCTTTATGTGGAATTATAAAATAGTCTGGGTTAGTTTCTGGCCAAAATGGAATTGATTTATAATCTGTTGCAACTGCAATAAAATGTATATTATGTTGTTTTTTTATAGCAGTTAAAACTTCTGCGGGGAATAGGTGAGTAACTACGACATAATCATATTTATTTTCAACAATATAATTATATAATTTCTTTCTATGTAGTCTATTTACACCATAAACTGGAGATGTAATTTTAGTTTTCTCATATAATTCGCCTAGTTTATAAACTCTTTTAAAAACAGCACCATTTCCTTTTGTAGAACTAATATATAACTTATTTACAACATTAGCTATTTTATAATTTACTAAGTCCAAATATTCTTTAAAATCAACTTGAACTCCTTTATTTCTCAATTCCTCTGTTATAGCACTTGCAGCAGAATTATGACCACCGCCTGTACTACATGATAGAACTAAAACCTTAAACATAAAATATCACCTTATCTAAATTGTTCCTGAATTTCATTTATTTCATCATAATGATTATTTAAAATATCTAAAAATACTTTTGCAATTTCTGGGTCAAATTGTGTTCCAGAGCATCTTTCAAATTCGGCTTTTACAACATCTAAACTTAAAGGATCACGATAAGTTCTCCTTGATGTCATAGCATCAAAAGTATCTGCAACAGCAGCTATTCTTGCAAGATAAGGAATATCGTTACCTTTTAGTTTTCCAGGGTAACCAGTCCCGTCAAATCTTTCATGATGATGCTTTACAATTGGTATAATATCTTGAAAAACTTCAGCATTACACAAAATATGAGCACCTATTGAAGGATGGTTTTTTATTTGTGAATATTCATCATCTGTCAATTTAGATTCCTTTAATAAAATACTATCAGGAATACCAATTTTTCCAATATCATGGAATAAACCACCAACTTCTAGAGTTTTTAAATCAGTATCAGATAATCCTAAATATTTTCCAATTAAAACAGAATACTTAGAAACCCTATCTGAATGTCCTCTGGTATATGGGTCTTTAGCTTCAACAGTATATCTTAAAGTTTGAATACTGTCTAAGTAGGCTCTTTCTAGTTTTTCATAAGTAGAAGAAAGCTCTTCATTTATTCTTTTTATTTCATTCATTTGCTCAATTGACTTAATTCCAGACTCAATTAAAAGAAGCAATTGATCAAATTTATCACTTTTTTCACAATAACCTTGAATATCTAATTTTCTAATCGTCTCCAAAGGTGGAGCTAAATCTTTATGACCAGTTAGTAACAAAATATATAATTCTTTGTTAAATTTACGTATTTCTTCAACTACTTGGTCACCATGAATAGGTGTCATAATAAAGTCCAAAATCATTAAATCAAAATGCTCATTTTTTACTTTTTCAATAGCCTCCATTGGATCAGTAACACCTGTAAAATCGTAACCAGATCTTTTTAAAAAAATTGACAAAGAATCAACAATTCCTTCCTCATCATCGACTGCTATAATTCTATAGCCTTTATCATTTGCATTTTGCATGTTTTTTCTCATAATCTCACCTCAATGTTTATAGTAATAAGTATACTCAAGATAACAACAACATTATATCATAGTTTGTCGAAATGTACAGTATTTGACAAAAAAAACTAGTATTTCTGTGAAAAAAATACTAGTTTTTTACATGTAAGTTAATGTTTAAAGTGGTAATATAATATTAAATGTAGTGCCTTTTCCTTGTTCTGTTTCAAAAGTCATATTTCCGTTGAAATGAGCACGTATTGTAGAATATGACATAAATAATCCAAGTCCAGTACCATTTTTTCCTTTTGTAGTTATCATTTCTTTAAATAATTTCTTTTGAACTTCATCAGGTAAGCCACATCCATAGTCTTTTACAGAAATTATAATATTGTTATTTTCCTTTTTTAATATTAAATCAATTTTATTGTCAGGTTTACCATCATAGGCTTGTATTGCATTTGAAATAATATTATTTATAACTTGAACTAAGCTATTTATATTTCCTTTTAATACCGTTCTTTCATCTGTTTTCATACAAACATTTAATTCTACTAGAGCATTTTTTAATTCATGTTTCATCAAAATATTTACACGTTTAACTAATTCATCTAAAGTAAATGAAACAGCTTGTTCTTCAGACATTGTAACAGCTTGACCTTTAACAGCAGTAATAACATCTGACATATATTCTGTATAAGAACGTATTTTATCTATCCAATCTTTCATATCTTTAGCAATATCATGATGATCTTGTACAGTAACTTCAGGGTCTCCTACAGATGCTTCATATTCTTTAACTAAATCTGTAAGACCTTCTGCTGCACCAGATATAGACATTATAGGGGTTTTTAAGTTGTGAGCTATACCACCGATTAACTGACCAAGTGAAGCTAAACGTTCTCTTTCCATAAGCATATTTTGATTGTTTTTAATTGTTTGCATATCAAGCATATGTTGGGTTGTATCTTTAAATAATACTAGGATCCCTAGAAAGGTTTTATCATTTTGAATACTATTAATTTCTATGTTAAAATATTTGTTTTCATTAATTAATTTCTTTTCAAAATGAAATGTATCAGGAGTATCTTTTGCAATATTAATACAATTTTTTAATTTTTCAGTGTCAACAGAAAAGTAATTTCCTGTATTTACTAAATCAAATAAGCTTTTTCCTCTAATATGATTTCCATTAAGATTAAACATTTTTAATATAGTAGCATTAAAATCAGTAACTACACTATTTTCATCTAAAACCAAATAGCCATCTGAAATTTTATCCACAATTGTTTGTAATGCTATTGAAGTTACCTTCATTAATCCAAACCTAAATACAGCTAAAGCAAAAAACAAAATTGTAAGTGTAAAACATATAGGTGTTAAATATACTGTCATAGGTATACCAAGCATTCCAAGCAAATTAACAACTAAAGGAATAAGAGCTCCTAAAACAATTAATAATGATTGTTTAGAAAAGAAACCTGATGTTTTAAATGAATATTTAAATAGTATAAATATAGCAAGTATTAATAAAGCAAATGTGTAAACTGAATGTACCATTATAAATGGACCCTTTATAGTATCATTTAAATTAATAGAGTATTTTGCATAAAATAAATGGTGAAAATCATTTGTCCATAAACATATACATGAAAGTGTAGGTATAACAAATAAAAGCAAATACCAAAGTTTAAATTTAATTTTGGTTTTAGACATAATTAATGCAAAAAAGAAAAATGCAACAGATAAAAAACATCCACCAAAAGCAGCTGTGTATTCAAAATATACAGGGGGAATAGATGTATTTTGACATAAAATTTGCATAATTAAACTAATTGTCCAAACTAACATCAAACCAACTAAAGTTATAAAAGAATAATAAATTTGTTTTTTAGTTTTTTGAGTTTTTTTAATAACTAATAATAATACAGTCATAATTATTGCAGATATAATAAGAATAACCAAATAGTTTAAATTTTTCATAAGTTTAATACTCCTTTAAATAAATACATTTGATAGATGTATTTAATATACATCTATCAATTTTTATGCTAAATATTTTCTTAAATAGTTAATATATTTTTTCAAATATAATTCATCAATTTTAGGCCATCTAAAATTAATATGGTATAAAAATGCTTTAGTAAAATCTGAAAGAATATTAATATTAGATTTATATTCTAATTGTTTATCAGGACCTAAATCATTTATAATTCCAGAAAGTATATTAGCACTTTTTGCATTTTTTGACAAGTCTGTAATTTTTTTACCAAACCCCTCAGGAGAAATAGAAACAATATTAATATTTTCTTCTTGAAGAATTTTTAAAAAATCATTCATATATACGTGATTATCATTGTATAAATGATATACTGAAAAATCAGGTACATAATTTTGTAAAATTTTTATTATGGCATTACCACAAATATCAACAGGTGTGAATTCAATGTACATATCTAACAGATTATTTGGGATATAACCAAGTTTTATAAATGTTAGCATACGCTCTAAAAATGCATTTTCCTGATAATTTATTTGAAAAGCACCATCTGAATATCTATTAGTAATGTTGCCCAAACGTAAAATTTGTGCTTGCAATCCGTTTTTACTCATATTTTCTAATATCAATTTTTCAGATAGAAATTTACTTTTAATATATTCATTATCTAGAATTTGACCAATATATAAATTATGCTCAGAAAAATTCATATTCTCAGTAACAGAATGTATTCTATCCGAATAACTTCCATCTAAAGATAAATTCCCAGATACACTTAAAGAAGAGACATGAAGTAATCTTTTATTGAACTTTGTACATATATTAATAAGCTTTTCTGTTAAACCAACATTTATTTTTTTGAATTTTTCTTCATTACCATAATGTTTTACAATTGCAGCTGAGTTAATAATAACATCAATATTATTAAGTAATTCTAAATAATCTTTTTCACTCATACCAAAGTTTTCATCTAAAATACTAGAATTAATAACAAAAATTCTATTATTTAAATAACAATCTAATTCATTTTCAAAGTAGAAATGTAATGTTTCTAAAAATCTAGTTTTTCCTTCTTTTTTGTCTTTGTCACGAACAATGCAATAAGCATTACCAGTATCATTTTTAATAAAACTATATAAAATATGGCTACCAACAAATCCATTAGCTCCTAATAGTAAAATATTGTTATGACTTGAAGACTGTAGGTTAGATAGAGATGTAGCAAAATTAGATGCAACATTTTTTTCTAATGCATTATGGCATTCAACAAAATCTTTGTTATCTAATAATTCAATATCATATTCACCATGTGTGCTTACAAGCTCTCTAACTGTATGATATTTAAAAATATCAGAATAGGTAATATTAATATTATAAGCTAATAATTCTGTTTTGAATTTAATTGCAAGTAAAGAGTCAGCACCCATTTCAAATATATCATCATCAATACCAATTTGACAGTTTAAAAGGCTTTCCCATATGTTACAACATAGTTTTTCAGTCTCATTTCTAGGTGCAACATAGGTTCTGGTTTCCACTTGGCTTATAGAATAATTTTCTAATTGTTTTTTATCTATTTTACCATTTAAAGTAATTGGAAGCTTGTCTAATTTTATAATATATTTTGGTACCATATATAATGGTAAGGTTTCAGACAACTGCTTTCTTATTACTGATGTTTCAATCTCGCTAGATGATGTGAAAAATGCAGCTAAATAAGGTACAGTTTCTTTTTTATAAATTATACAAATATTAGTTATCTCAGGTATTTTCAAAAACTGATTTTCAATTTCAGATAATTCAACTCTAAGACCACGTATTTTAATTTGTGAATCTCTTCTACCAATAAACTCAATATCACCATTAGATTTATATTTTCCAATATCACCAGTTTTGTACATAATTCCATTTCCAAAAGGATTTGGTATAAAACTTTTATTAGTCAAATCAGAGTTATTAATATACCCTTTACCAACTCCAAGACCTGCAACACAAAGTTCACCTTCAACACCAATAGGACATATGTTTAAATCTTTATTACAAATCCACACTTGTGTATTAGCAAATGGCTTACCAATAGTTATATCATTAGAATTGTAAACTTCTTTACTTGTACAACAAGCAGTAATTTCAGAAGGACCATAACCATTAAATACATGAGCATTAGAAGTTTGAGCTTTTATTTTATCATATAAATTTGAAGGAAAAACTTCTCCACCTAATTGTATAACTTTTATAGTATTCCAGTTTGAACCTACTGAAAGTAATAAGTCCATTCTAGAAGGAGTAGTTAAAATAAAGTTTACATTTTCTTGCTCTATTAATGTATTTGTATATAATGGTATTTTTTGTTCTTCTTCATTTGTTAATATTACAGTTTTACCAGAAAGTAATGGCACAAAGTTTTCTACAATAAACATATCAAATGCTACACTACTCATACTTAAAAAGTTTGTACAAGTATCAGTATAAAGAAAAGCTTTATAATTACTTAGCATATTTATAACACCTTTTCGTTTTAACTCTACACCTTTTGGAGTACCAGTAGAGCCAGATGTATAAATAACTGCAAAACTGTCTTCATTATCACTATAGGCATTTACATTTTGTGTACTATAATTTTCTAGAGGCAATTCATCTAAATAAAGTTTTTCAACACCATCAATATTTTTTGAGTCTTTATTAGTTATTAAATAGTTTGAATGAGCATTTTCTAGCATAAAACTAATACGATCATATGGCAAACTTGTATCAATTAACATATAACCAGCACCAGATTTTAATATACCTAACATAGCAAATAG
>SAMEA104315432__coassemble_947_pt1 | contig 12580 bp, 12 predicted proteins | sample SAMEA104315432__metabat2_low_PE_014 | metagenome-assembled genome bin SAMEA104315432 (sample SAMEA104315432) | gut metagenome | biome: Monkey gut; feature: monkey-associated habitat; material: faeces | place: China | collected 2013 | reverse complement strand
AGAAAAAGAAGATATAATATTTAAATTTAATTTAGAAAAAAAAGATATATTGAAAGAAATTTTAAATAATAAAATTGATTTTAATATAGAAGAAAAAAATAAAATAGAAAAAGAATTAGAAAATTCAAATAAAAAAATAGTAGAATATAAATTAAAGTTAAATGGTATTGAATATGAAGAAAATAGTATCAATAATAAATTAGAGGATTCTATTTCTAAAGAAGAAGAGTATGAAAGATTAAAAGAACAATTAACTGAATTACAAGAAAAAAATAAATGCATATCAGCTACAAAAGATTTATTAGAAAAAGCATATGAAAAAATGAAAAATAATGTTACTCCAAAATTTACACAAAATTTATCAAATATTGCTTGCAACATTTCAAATGGAAAATATAAAAAAGTAATATTTAATGAAGAAAAAGGTCTAGTTGTAGAATTAGAAAATGGAGAATATATTTCAGTAAATAGATTAAGTGCTGGAACAATTGATGAGCTATATTTATCTTTAAGACTTTCAATGCTTGATGAAATATCAAGTGAAAAGATGCCTATTATATTAGATGAAGTTTTTGCATACTTTGATGATGAGAGATTAAAAAATAGCTTAATATTTTTAGCAGAGCAGTCAAAAGAACATCAAATTATTATTTTAACTTGTAGTAATAGAGAAAAACAAATTTTAGATTCAATTAATATAAAGTATAATTTAGTTGAATTGTAGGTATATTTATGGTATAATAATTCTGTTTATTAATAAAAGAGGAGAAAAAATAATGTTTCAAAAATTAGATGAAGTTGAAAAACGATATGAAGAGGTTGCAAGAAAAATTAGTGCCCCAGAAATAATTGCACAACAATCACAATGGCAAGCACTTATGAAAGAACATGCTGAAATTGAACCTGTGGTTTTAAAATATAAAGAATACAAAAAGGCTACTCAAGCAATAGAGGATGCAAAAGAGATGCTAAAAGACCCTGAAATGAAAGAATTAGCAGAAATAGAAATTGAAGAAAATAAAGAGAAACTTCCTAAATTAGAAGAAGAAATTAAAATTTTGTTAATTCCAAAAGATCCAAATGATGAAAAGAACGTGATTTGCGAAATTCGTGGAGGAGCTGGAGGAGAAGAAGCAGCTTTATTTGCAGGTACTTTATTTAGAATGTATTCTATGTATGCAGAGAAAAAACACTGGAAATTAGAAATATTAAATGAAAATGAAACTGGACTTGGTGGATATAAGGAAATATCTTTTATGATTACAGGAAAAGGTGCATATAGTAGACTAAAATTCGAAAGTGGAGTACACCGTGTACAAAGAGTTCCGGACACAGAAGCTAGTGGTAGAATTCATACATCAACTGCAACGGTAGTAGTATTACCAGAGGTAGAAGATGTAGAAATAGATATAAATCCAGCTGATATTAAAATGGAAGTATTTAGAGCTTCAGGAGCTGGTGGACAACATATTAACAAAACATCTTCAGCAGTTCGTTTAATACACATTCCAACAGGAATGGTGGCAGAATGCCAAACTGAAAGATCACAATTCCAAAATAGAGATTATGCTATGAAATTACTTCGTTCAAGACTATATGAACAAGAAAAGGCAAAACAAGATAGTGAAGTGGCAAATGCAAGAAAAAGTCAAGTTGGTAGTGGTGACAGAAGTGAAAAAATAAGAACATACAATTATCCACAAGGTCGTATAACAGACCACAGAATTGGGCTTTCAATATATCAAATGGAGAACTTTTTAAATGGTGATTTAGATGAAATGATAGATAGCTTAATCACAGCAGACACTGCAGAAAAATTAAAAGGTAGTGAAGAAGAATAAAATAAATTCCTTTGAAATAAAATTAATTAAGATTTTATTTCAAAGGAGTTTTTATTTTGAACGAAATATTAAAAACCACTTTAATTGGGTTGTTTTTTGGAACTTTTGGAACAACAATAGGAGGAATAATAGGAGTAAAATTTAAAAATCCGTCAAAAAAATTTTTAAGTTTTATTCTAGCATTTGCATCAGGACTGATGTTGGCAATTGTTTGCTTTGATTTGTTACCAGAGGCTTTTAATTTAACAAATCTACCGACTGCATTTTTAGGAATATTTTTAGGAATTGTTATGATGATTATATGTGACTTATTAGTAGATAAAAAATTTAATAAATCTATTAGATTTAAAGATAGCAAAAATGCTCTATTAAAAACAGGAATAGTAGTAAGTATTGGTTTAGCTTTGCACAATTTACCAGAAGGATTAGCAATAGGTTCAGGATTTGGAGCATCAATAAAATTAGGATTATCATTAGCAATTGCAATATGCTTACATGATATACCAGAAGGGATTTCAATGGCAGTTCCTATGAAAAATGGAGGAATGAAAAAATCTAAAGTGATCTTTTATGTAGTACTTTCTGGGGTTACAACAGGAATAGGAGCCTTTCTGGGTGCACTGGTTGGAGGGATTTCGCAAAGTATTATAGCAATGTGTTTAGCATTTGCAGCAGGTGCAATGATATATATTGTTTCGGGAGAACTTACACCAGAAGCAAATAATTTATATCATGGAAGAATGACAGCCGTAGGAAGTATGCTAGGCTTGCTTATAGGAATTTTTGCAATGTCAATTTAAAATTAAAGAAAATTTGTTTGCAAATATTTGCTAAAATGTATTGACTTTAAATCTTAAATTTATGTATAATGTAATAGCAAAAAATAAGAAAAGAGGAAATACAAATGCAAAATTTAATTGAAGGACTAAATGATAAACAAAAAGAGGCAGTTCTTGCTACGGAAGGACCATGTTTGGTAATTGCGGGTGCAGGTTCAGGAAAGACAAAAGTGCTAACACATAAAATAGCATACTTAATATCAGAAAAAAATGTAAAACCATATAATATATTGGCAATTACATTTACAAATAAAGCAGCAAGTGAAATGAAACAAAGAGTGGAAAAAATAGTTGGAGATGTGGCACAAGAGATGTGGATGGGAACTTTCCACTCTATTTGTGTGCGAATTTTAAGAAGATTTATTGACAGAATTGGATTTGATACATCATTTTTAATATTTGATACATCAGACCAAAAAACAGTTGTAAAAGAATGTTTAAAAGCATTAAATATAGATGATAAAGCATTTTCAGATAGAAGTGTTTTATCAGAAATTAGTAACGCAAAAAACGAAATGCTAACACCAAAAGCATATCAAGCAAAATATTCGGGTGAATTTAGAAAGGAAAAAATTGGACAAGTATATGAATTATATCAAAAAAGGTTAAGAGAAAATAATGCAATTGATTTTGATGATATAATAAATTACACAATTGATATATTAAGCGAAAATCCAGATGTTTTACAATATTACACAGAAAAATTTAAATATGTTTTAGTAGATGAATATCAAGATACTAATAAAGCACAATTTACATTAGTAACAATTTTAGCATCACGTTATGGAAATATTACGGTTGTAGGAGATAATGACCAAGGAATATATAGCTTTAGAGGTGCAGATATTAGCAATATTTTAAATTTTGAAAAAGATTTTCCAGGTACTAAAATTATTAAATTAGAGCAAAATTATCGTTGCACAGGCAATATCTTAAAAGCTGCAAATGCAGTAATAAAACATAATGAAAATAAATATGAAAAAAAATTGTGGACAGAAAATGAGGAGGGAAGCTTACCTTGTTTATATCAAGCAGAAGATGAATATGATGAAGCCAATTATGTTGTAAAGCAAATTGAACATTTAAAAACAGAAGAATATTTAAAACCAAAAGATTTTGTTATTTTATATCGTATGAATGCTCAGTCAAGAGCAATAGAGGATATTTTAAGAAGAGAAAACATACCATATAAAATTGTAGGTGGCTTAAAATTCTATGAAAGAAAAGAAATTAAAGATACTATTGCATATTTAAGATTAATTCACAATACATCAGATAATCTATCATTAAAAAGAATTATAAATGAGCCAAAACGTGGAATTGGAAAAACAAGTTTAGATAAAATACAAGAAATTTCAGATAAAACAGGAACTTCTATGTATGAAATAATTAAACATGCAGAGGAATATGACTTAAACAGGGTAAAAGCAAATGCAGAGGAATTTATAAATTTAATAGAAGAATTAAGATTAAAAAAACAAGAGCTTAGTATTTCAGAATTATTAAAAGAAGTTTTAAATAAATCAGGTTATACAAGGGCATTAGAATTGGAAAATACTGTTGAAGCGGAAACAAGAATGCAAAACCTAGAAGAATTTTTGACAGTAGCTATAGAGTTTGAAGAAGAATCAGCAGATAATACTTTACCAGAATTTTTGGAGAGTATTACATTATCAAGTGATGTGGATGAAATGCAAGATGAAGATAATACAGTTACTTTAATGACTTTACATAGTGCTAAAGGTTTGGAATTTCCAGTAGTATTTTTGGTAGGAATGGAAGAAGGTATCTTTCCTGGCTATAAATCAATTGGAGAACCAAAAGAATTAGAAGAAGAAAGACGTTTATTCTATGTAGGAATTACAAGAGCAAAACAATTTTTACATTTAACTTGTGCAAAACACAGAACAATATTTGGGTCTACAAGTTATAATGCAGTATCAAGATTTATTAAGGAAATACCAGATAACCTATTAGATGGCGTTGTTAATAATGATCAAGAAGAAAAATTTAATGATATGTCATATAATTGGGAATATGGAAAAACATCAGCAGGCAAAGTAACAACATATAAATTTGATGAAGCAAAAAACGAGATAAAACAAAAATCTACATATCAATTTAGAACAGCAGAAAGCTTTTTAAGTTCATTATCTCAAAAACAAGCAAACTCAGGAGTAGATATTACAAAATATAAAGAAGGAATGAAAATTTACCATAAGAAATTCGGCGAAGGAATAATACAAAAAATTGAAGCAGAAGGAGACGACTACAAACTAGATATTCAATTTGATAAATCAGGACATAAAAGACTTATGGCTAAATTTGCAAATTTGGAAATTATTTAAGAGCAGAAAATTATTTTCTGTTCTTTATTTTTGTATAAAAATTATAAATTTGCTCATAATAGATATGAAATAAATTAGTAGGAAAGGAAGGATAAATATGCCAAATTTAAATCAACTAGAATTACAACACCTAAGACATTTAATAGGAGCACATGAAACTGCATATCAAAAATTGAATACATTTTCATCACAAGCAGTTGATCCACAAATTAAGCAAATGTTTGCAAAATCTGCACAAGATGCATTAAACACAAAACAAAAATTAATGTCATTTCTTAATGATTAAATAGGATAGTGTAAAGTGGTTTATGAAAAATTGTAGCGGAGCACACTGTGCTCCATAGAAAGGAGAATAAATAATGGACGAGAAAACAATGGTAAACGATATTTTAGGAAGTGTAAAGGCAGACTTAACTGCATATCAAACAGCTATAACTGAAGCCGAAAATATGCAATTAAGACAAACACTTCAACAAATTAGAAACGGAGACGAAAGTTTTCAATATGAATTATTTAAAGTTGCCCAAACAAAAGGATATTATCAACCAGCTCAAAAAGCAACAGTAACAGAAATACAAACTGTTAAAGATGAACTAAATCAATAAAATATTAAAATTTGATAAAAGTATTGATTTTTTATGAAAAATATATTATCATATTTACAGGAAAATCCAAAAGAAAAAGAAAAGGAAGCACAAATATGATAAGAGCTAAAACCTTTGAGAGAGTACACACACACACACACAGGAAACTCTACTAAAAAGATTCAAGCTAAAAATTTTAGCTTTTTTAATAATGGATAAAAGACAGTCTTAGATATATTATCTAAGACCGTCTTTTGATTGTGGTTCAGAGATAGGAGGGATAAAAATGAATTTAAAAAAAGTAAAAGAAGAAAGTAGAAAAAATAGATTGTATTTAAAACAAAATGGAATAACTTTAACAACATTAGTGGTGACAATTGTAGTATTATTAATTTTGGCCGGGGTCAGTATAAACATAGTAGTGAAAAATGATGGCATATTAGGACAAACACGTAAAGCACAAAAAGTAAATACTATTTCAACAGCAAAAGAAGCAGCAGAACTTTTAGTATTTGAACATAAAATGGAATTTTATAGTAAAAATGATTTTACTAAAAGTGCTACAGATTACATAAAAAAGCAAAATATAAAGAAAGACTTAGGAAACTATTATGTATCAATAAGTAGAACGGGAGATGTAAATGTTTATGAGGTCAATGAACAAAGAAAATTAGTTGCTAGAGGTGATTTAAATGAAAAGGCAGAAATAGTTTGGGATGAAAATTATGAGGCTGGGATAATTGCTGGAATTGACAATACATATGAATTGAAAAAGATATTATATTCATATTCTGCTAATAGTGATGGAAATATAGAAGTTAGTTTTAATTTTGCAATATCTAATATAATATCAGAAGAAGATTATGACAATATGGAAAATAACTTGGAACAAGTTATAATTGAGTATTTAAAAAATAATATATATCAGGATTTAACTGATGATAAAATCGAGAAATATGCTGAATCAAATCCAGACAATTTAAGTTCAATGTTTAAGATGATATATATAGACTATTTATCTAATAAATATATTTCACCATTACAAGGTCTAAATTCAATGGGATATTCTGAGATGGTAGACTTGTTTGTTAAAATTATGAAATATAAGGGAGAAGATATAACGACAGAGGAAGCAAAACAAGAGCTTTCAGAAATTAGTAGTGATTTTTATAATCAAATAAGCAGTATAGGAACAATAAAGGATGGCATAAACGAAGAGAGATTTGCAAGAGACGTTGTTGCATTTTATATGTATCAAGGTCTTTCTGATGAGGAATTTGTAAAACAATTTTCTAGGGCTAAAGTAAACGTAAAATTACCAAATGCAGAAGAAAAGATAGTAGATGCATTTGGTGGATTTGAGTATACAATACCACAAATTTTTAATGGAATTACATTAAACTATAGATTTAAATGTGTGGATTGGACAGGTAAAGAATTAACGATAACCATTACAAACAATAATGGGGTACTTACTAAAAAAATGGAGCAGGGAGAGTTAGTTAGAACTGAAACTAAAGAAAATTTAAAATTATGTATAGATTATGAATCTGCATATAATGGATTAGATGAGTGTTATATAAAAGTAACACCTAGTCAATATTATCAAAAACCAACTAGAGTAAGTGATTTGACTCAATATTTGACAGAAGACGAAAAATGGAATATTGCAATAAATTTGTATAGTCAAGTATATGAGAAAAAAATAACAGAAGAAGAATTACGCGAAATAGGCTTAAAACAATTTGGCACAGATGATATTGATGCTTTATTTTCATTATTGGATGGATATGGAATTACTGTTGAACATATAATGACAGATGAATATTTAGAAAGTTTTGATAAAAATACAAATAATGTATATAAAGGAATAAATATTTCGATAAATGATGGAGATGCAATTGAAGAATGGAAAACTGATTATGGATGTGCTTCATATTCAGTCAAAAAAAATAAACAATATACAATTACTGCTACATATAATGGAACAGTTATTGCGAAAGAAACTATAGATGTAAAGAACATACTTGAATGGTCTGAGCCATATACTACTACAGAAACATATATTGATTCAGAAGGAAATAAAGCAATTATACCAAAAGGCTTCAGAGTAGCAACCACACAAGGATACAATTTAGTAACACAAGGATTGCTAGTTAAAGATTCATATGATAACACATTTGTATGGATACCATGTACTACATTGCCAAAGGCAGAATCTAGAGGAGCTGGAGAAATTGTAGACATTACAGATATAGAAACAAGTGAGTATTTGAAAATGAAGAGCAGCGTAGAAAAGAATAGCGGGTTCTATGTTGGAAGATATGAAACGAGCTTAAAAAATAATAAAGCAGCAAGTATAAGAAGTTACAAAGATAACCTTGTAAGAGGTGGAACTTATGAAGAACAATATGCATTATTAACATCATTATATAGTAATAATAGTCCTGTATTAAGTACAATGATGTGGGGAGGAAATTATGCAGTATTATATGATCTAACAACTATATTTAAAAATAATGATAGAGGAATATCGGCAAGTGGATTTTATCCTGAAAACGAAACATATCATATATATGATATGTATGAAAATTTAAGAGAAATTTCTCAAGCTCAAACATTAAAAAGTGAAGAAAACAAACATATTGAGGAACCATGGTATATATTATATGGAGCTTGTTCAGGCCCATGGTTAACAGAAGCTCCTTCAGATCAAATAAGGTATACAGATTCAGATTTAAATAATTCTAGTAAATGCTTAGGAAGCAGAATATTGTTATATATAAATAATTAAAAAGGAGAAAAAATAATGGACAAAAAAACAAAAATAATACTAATTAGTATTATAGCAATAATAGTATATACAGCCGGAGTTATAGCAATAACAAGTGCTATATATAAAAATAACCAAGAAAAAAATATGAACAAAATAGTTAATGACCTATCATATATAATTAATCAAAGAACTAATAATGTAATTCAAGAAGAAGAAGACACCACTGATTATAAAGAATTTAAGGAAAATTTAAAGAATACATTAGAAAATATAAAAAATAGAAACAAATAAAAAACACTTGTAATTTTTATCTATTTGTTATAAAATAGATAAGAAATTAAAAATGAATAGGAGTGTTTAAAATTAGTAGTTTTAGAAAATTTGCAATGTTCTTTAGAACATCAGTAAAAATAATAATATTAACTATTTTATCTGCGTTTCTTATTATAAGTGCAGTAGCATTTTTCTATAAACCAACATATGCAGTTTCGTTAAATGGAGAAATCATTGGATATACAGAAAATAAAGCTGATTTACAAAATAAAATAAATCAATACATGGACGGAAATTTAGAAGAGGGAATTGCATTTAGGCAAATCAATTCTGTACCAGAATATACTCTATGTTTATTAAAAAAAGACATTACACCAAATGATGATGAAATATATGCTAAGGTTACAGAAAACGGCACACAATACTATAAATATTATGCAATAACAGACGACAAAAAAGAAAAGGTATATGTTTCTTCATTTAAAGAAGCTGAAGATGTAATAGCAAAATTGAAAAAGAAAGATAGTGCTAATAAAAAAGATTTAGGAATAGTAGAAAAATATGATACTAAAACAAAAGATTTTACATCAGTAGAAAAAAGTGTATCTAAATTATATGAAGCGCCAAAAGTTACATATGTAGCTACAGCATATTCAGGAAGTGTATCTGGAATGTCAGAAGCTAAAGTAAACTTAGGAGTGTCTCTAATTAGACCAGTTTCAGGGGTTATAACAACTAGATTTGGTAGAAGTTCTTCTGGACATAGGGGATTAGATATTGCAACATCTACAGGAACACCAATTAAGGCAGCTGCAGGAGGAACAGTTACAGTTGCAGGATGGAACAATTCATATGGATATATGGTTAAAGTATCACATGGAAATGGTGTAGAAACAGTATATGCACATTGTAGCAAATTGCTGGTTTCAAAAGGTCAAACAGTTTCACAAGGTCAAGTAATAGCTAAAATCGGTTCAACAGGATACTCAACAGGACCACATTTACACTTTGAAGTAAGAGTAAAAGGAACTTTATACAACCCACAAAATTATGTATATTAAATTTAAAAATTCTCCAGAGAAAATCTGGAGAATTTTTGAGTATAATTACATAGTTACAAAATGTTTAAAACCAATTTCTAATGCGTTATTTTTCATAATCAATGTACCACATTCTTTTAACTTACTTGCAAAAACTTTAAAATTTGTAACACATTTTGCAAATTCAGTAATACAAGTATAAAATTTGATTTTATCAATAAATTCAGTATTTATATTATTCATTAATAAATAATATTTTTCTTTGTATTCATATAATGTGATAGACTTTGCTAACTTTTTGTAATTTAACAAAGTATTTTTACTTAAAAAAACTAAAAAATCATTAAAATCATCAAAAGAACTAAAACAATATACAGCCTGAGTTGAACTAGGAACAATATTTTTTCGTTTTACAGTAAATTTTCTTTTAGAAATTTTTGATTTTTCTTCAGGAGGAAGTTTAGTAATTGTAAAGATAAAATTAGTGTCAGCCATTACTAAAGCTTCTACTTTTAAGTTATAATCCTCAGGATCAAATCCGGTTTCTTTTTTGGCTTGTTCTAACATATCTAGCAAAACATCTTGAGCTTCAGCAGAGTTAGACATGAAAACATGAAAATCAATTTCTTTTTCTGCTAAATCTTGAATAGTTAAAGTAATTCTTATTTTATTTTCATTTAATTTTTCAAACTTCATTAGGTGTCCCCCATATATCAATCTAATAATATTATACTACTAATACCCTCTAAATGGAACCAACAATTTATGGAAATTTTATAAGGTGTATTAGGTATAACACATAATTGCAAAAAAGAAAATACTTTTGTGTGAAAATATTGTAATTTATCTTGAAAAAAACACCAAATGAATATATAATACTAACATATTAACTAAGGAGGAGACATAAATGGCAACAAGAGAAAAAAATATATGGATATTACTTTTATTTATTTTGTCAGGAATTGTTGTAGGTGGATTACTAGGCAACTTGGCAGGACATGTGGATTTTTTATCATGGCTTTCTTATGGTGAAGAATTTGGACTATCTACTCCAATAGAACTAGACTTGAATGTAGTAAAATTAACATTTGGCCTTATGTTCAAAATAAATATAGCAAGTATAATAGGAATAGTATTAGCAATATTTATTTACAAAAAAATTTAACAAATGAATAAAAGAAAAAATAGGGGAAAACATACTTTTATTAAACAAAAAATTTATTCAAAAATAATTTAAAATGGGGGCTATTTAGAAAGGACGGATTTATATGCCAATTAAAATGAAACAGCTCCCAATTTCAGAGAGACCATATGAAAAATTAGAAATGTATGGAGAAAATACATTATCAAATGCAGAATTACTAGCGATAATTATAAAAAGTGGTACAAAGGAAGAAAGCTCAGTTACGCTAGCACAAAAAATACTTTCACTAGGAAAAGAAAAAAGTTGTAGACAAGATAGTTTTACATTCTTACAAGAACTATCTATTAATGAACTAATGCAAATCAAACGGAATAGGCAAGGTAAAAGCAATTCAAATAAAAGCTGTATGTGAACTTGCCAAAAGAATTTCAAATCCAATTGATAAGCAAAAAATAAAAGTAAAAACCCCACAAGATGTATCAAATTTAGTAATGAATGAACTAAAATTAGAAAAAAGAGAAATAGTGAAAGTAATAATATTAAATTCCCAAAATGTAGTAATAAAAATTCAAAACATATCACATGGAGGAACTAACTCTGCTAATGTAGATCCAAAGGATTTGTTTGCAGAAGCTATAAAGTTAGGAGCACCTAAAATAATAATGGTACACAATCACCCAAGCGGAAACTCAATGCCAAGTCAGCAGGATATAGAATTTACAGAAAAAATGGATCAGGCATCTGAAATATTAGGAATTCAATTATTAGACCATATTGTAATTGGATATAATGAATATACAAGTATAAAATCATATTTATTGAAAGGAAGAAATTAAAATGAAATTGATGGGATGGAATTCAAAAGATATAGGAGTAGATTTAGGTACAGCAAATATCATAATTACTATAAAAGGAAAGGGAATAGTTCTAAATGAACCATCTGTAGTTGCAATAGACAAAAATAATGGAACGATTTTAGCAACTGGAGCAGAAGCAAAAGAAATGCTTGGAAGAACACCAAATGATATTGCTGCAATTAGACCTTTAAAAGATGGAGTTATTGCGGACTTTACAGCAACACAACTTATGCTTAAATCTATGCTACAAAGAGTATGCCAAAGATATAATGCAGGTAGACCAAGAGTTGTAGTAGGAGTTCCATCAGGAATTACAGAAGTAGAGGAAAGAGCAGTAGAAGAATCTGTAATGCAAGCAGGCGCAAAAGAAGTATATATAATAGAAGAACCAATGGCAGCTGCAATTGGAGCAAATTTAGAAGTTGCAGAACCTAATGGGAACATTATAGTTGATATTGGCGGAGGAACAACAGAAGTTGCAGTTGTTTCTTTAGGAGGAATTGTAACTAGTAATTCTCTAAGAGTGGCTGGAGATGAACTAAATGAGGATATTGTAAACTATGTAAAAAGAGAAATGAACTTAGCAATAGGAGAAACAACAGCCGAACAAGTTAAAATAAATATTGGATGTGCTAAACCTTTATTAACAGAAGAAAGCATGGAAATTAGAGGTAGACATTTAGCAACAGGTCTTCCTGAAACAGCTATAATTACTTCAACACAAGTACAAGAGGCAATGAATGACTCAATCGAAAAAATTGTAGACATTATAAAACAAACTTTAGAGAAAACACCTCCAGAGCTGGCATCAGATATCATGGAAAGAGGAATAGTTTTAACAGGTGGAGGAGCACTAATTAGAAATTTTGATAGTTTGT
>SAMEA104315432__coassemble_928_pt1 | contig 12753 bp, 11 predicted proteins | sample SAMEA104315432__metabat2_low_PE_014 | metagenome-assembled genome bin SAMEA104315432 (sample SAMEA104315432) | gut metagenome | biome: Monkey gut; feature: monkey-associated habitat; material: faeces | place: China | collected 2013 | reverse complement strand
GCTTCTAATAGTCCTATAATTCTGTCTGCATCACGAATAGCAGATATTTCAGCTGTTGTTACTACAATTGCTCTACTTGCTCCTGCAATTGCATTTTTAAAGCCTTGCTCTATTCCTGCTGGACAGTCTATTAAAATATAGTCAAATTCTTCTTTTAATTTTTCTGTTAATTCTTTCATTTGTTCTTCATTTATTGCACTTTTATCTCTTGTTTGAGCTGCTGGAAGTAAAAACAACTCTTCAAAACGTTTATCTTTTATAAGAGCTTGTCTTAATTTACATTTTTCTTCTACAACATCTACTATGTCGTAAACTATTCTGTTTTCTAGTCCCATTACGACGTCAAGGTTTCTTAAACCAATATCAGTATCAACTAATACTACTTTTTTACCTCTTAATGCTAAAGCGGACCCAACATTTGCTGTAGTTGTAGTTTTTCCAACTCCACCTTTTCCAGATGTTATTACTATAACTTCTCCCATATTTTCCTCCTTAAATTTGGATATTATTTTTATTTTAAAAATGCAATATTAACAGTTTGTATTATATAACAGATTTGGTCAAAAAGCAATGTATGAGGAATAAAAAATGAAACTTAAAAAAGTTTCATTCTTAAATAACATATTTTTGTTTATCTATATTGAAATTTTGTAATATTTCATTTTCTGTTAGACTACGGTTATATATTCTAGTTGCATATATCTTTCCTTTGAAAGGATAACTTGTATTATTAGCTCCTATTGTTAAATCTGCTTGTGTTTGTGAAACTGTTCCATCCACAGTACTCTGTCCTATAAGTTCTCCATTAACGTATATTTTTTGAAAGTTATTTTCATATGTAACAGCTATATAATAGATTTTATTTAAATTAATAATTTGCATTGTTTTGTAATATTCATTGTTGCTACCTATTCCATAAGATATAGTGTTATCTGCATTAAGCTCTATTGTATATTCTCCTGCTTTTGCAATTAATACACTTTTATCTTCATTTATAACAGCTTCTTGATTAAATACCATTTCTATTGTGTAAGCATTTGAATTAATCGAATCTGAGGATGGGACTAAAATATAGTTGTTTTGTCCATTAAATGAAATATAATTTTCTGCCCAATTACTTGTTACTGAATTAATATCCATATTAGTTAATGCACCATCATTATTATTTCCACTTAAATCTTTCCATGTTATTGTAATATTATCATGTCCACTTCCCGTATTGTTAATAGCATCATATTGTAATGTTAAACCATTTTTAATATACAATTGACTTTTTATCTTGTTGTGTAGTTCCTCCTTTTTACTATTATCTTGTTCATATACCTCTTTTATTTTTATAAGTGTTTTTATTTGATTTTTTCTTGTAGCAACTGCTAATGAAAAAACAGCAGTTAAAATTATTGTGAATGTTACTACTGCAACTGTAACATATACCGTCATTGATCCTTTTTCACTCTTAACTTTATTTTTCATTTGCATATTATCACTTTCCTTTACATTTTATATGTATATAATAATAAAAAAACACGGTATTGTCAATTGTTTTTACAAAGTATATTATACCTTTTTTCTTGACATTATGCTTATTTAAGAATAAAATATACTTGAAAAATATTTAAGGAGGAATACTTAAACTATGAAAGATTTAATTGAAATTAGATGGCATGGTAGAGGTGGTCAAGGTGCTAAAACAGCTTCTCTTTTACTTGCAGATGCTGCTTTTAACACTGGTAAATATATTCAAGGTTTTCCTGAATATGGTCCAGAAAGAATGGGTGCTCCTATTACTGCATATAACCGTATTAGTAATACACCAATACGTATTCATAGTAATATATATGAACCAGATTATGTAGTAGTTGTTGACGATAGTTTGTTAGAAGCTGTTGATGTAACTGCTGGTTTAAAACCTGATGGCGCAATAGTTATAAACACTACAAAAAGTGGAGATGAGTTAAAAACTTTACTTAACGGATATACCGGAGATGTTTATACTGTTGATGCAAGAAAAATATCTCTAGAGACTTTAGGTAAATACTTTCCAAATACTCCAATGCTTGCTGCAATTGTAAAGGTAAGTGGAGTAATTGAAGAAAAAGACTTTTTAGCTGATATGGAAGGTTCATTTAAACACAAATTTGCTAAAAAGCCTGAAGTTATTAATGGAAATATGAAGGCTTTAGAGATGGCTTTAAAAGAAGTTAATAAAGTTTAGAAAGGATGGTTTTAATGATTGATAAAAATACTCCAGCTTGTGATATGACTATTGGTGGTAATATTTATAAAGCTGGTAATGCTAGAGAATTTAAAACAGGCGACTGGAGAAGTGTTAAACCTATTTACATATCTGAAAAATGTACCCAATGTGGTTTGTGTTTTCCTGTTTGCCCTGATGATGCTATTCCTGTAAATAAAGAAGGAAAGCGTGAAGATTTTAATTATGATTATTGCAAAGGTTGTGGAGTTTGCGCTAAGGTGTGCCCATTCCATGCCATTGAAATGACTGAGTAAAGGAGATTATAATATGGGAATTAGAGAAAGATTAAGTGGAAATGAAGCTGCCGCTATTGCTATGAAACAAATAAATCCAGATGTTGTAGCTGCCTTTCCTATAACACCTTCAACAGAAATACCTCAATATTTTTCTACTTTTGTTAGTAATGGTACTGTAGATACAGAATTTGTTGCTGTTGAAAGTGAGCATAGTGCTATGAGTGCTTGTGTTGGTGCAGAAGCTGCTGGTGCAAGAGCTATGACTGCTACTTCTGCTAATGGTTTATCATATATGTGGGAAATGATATATATTGCATCTAGCTTAAGGCTTCCTATTGTTATGAGCTTAGTAAACAGAGCTGTTTCAGGCCCATTAAATATTCACAATGATCATTCAGATGCAATGGGTGTAAGAGATGCTGGATGGATTATGCTATTTTCTGAAAATAACCAAGAAGCATATGATAACTTAATTATGGCTCATAGAATTGCTGAAAATAAAGATGTTTTATTACCTTTAATGGTATGTCAAGATGGATTTATTACTTCTCATTCAATTGAGAATATCGAACTAATTGAAGATGATAAAGTTAAAGAATTTGTTGGAACATATAAACCAGAACATTATTTATTAAATGACAAAGAGCCAATTGCTGTTGGACCATTAGATGTTCAATCATATTTATTTGAACATAAATATCAACAAGCTGAGGCAATGAGAAATGCTAAAAAAGTTATTTTAGAAGTTGCCAAAGACTTTGAAAAAATGACTGGTAGAAAATATTCATTTTTTGAAGAATATAGAATGGAAGATGCAGAAATTGCTGTTGTTTGTATGAACTCAACTGCTGGAACCACTAAGACAGTTGTAGATGAATTAAGAGAAAAAGGAATTAAAGCTGGTATGGTTAAGGTTCGTGTATTTAGACCATTCCCTGCAGAAGAAATTGCTGAAGCTTTAGGAAATTTAAAAGCTGTTGCAATAATGGACAAAGCTGATTCTTTAAATGCTATGGGTGGTGCATTATATGAAGATGTTATCTCAAGCATGTATACAGCTAAAAAGCAGGTTCCTGCTGTAAGCTATGTTTATGGTATTGGTGGTAGAGATACTACAAGTAATAATATTCATGAAGTATTTGATTATTTAGCACAAGTTGCTAAAACTGGTGAAATTGATAATCCATATCGTTATGTAGGATTAAGAAAGTGAGGAAAATTTTATGGCATATAATTTAAAAGAAGTAATGGCAAATAAGCCATCTAGATTTACAGCTGGTCACAGAATGTGTGCTGGTTGTGGTGCCCCACCTATTGCTCGTATGGTTTTAAGAGCTTTAAAACCAGAAGATCATGCAGTAATTAGTAATGCTACTGGTTGTATGGAAGTTTCAAGTTTTATATATCCATATACTTCTTGGACTGACTCATATATCCACACAGCTTTTGAAAATGCAGCATCTACTTGTTCTGGTGTGGAAGCAGCTTATCGTTCATTAAAAAAACAAGGCAAATTGCCTAGTGATAAAACTACTAAATTTATTACATTTGGTGGCGATGGTGGAACTTATGATATAGGTATTCAAAGTTTGTCAGGTGCTATGGAAAGAGGTCATGATATGGTATATGTATGTTATGATAATGGTGCCTATATGAATACTGGTATTCAACGTTCTTCTGCGACTCCTAAGTTTGCAGATACTACAACTTCACCTGCTGGAACAGTTATACCTGGCAAAATGCAGTCTAGAAAAGATTTGACAGAAGTTATGGAGGCACATCATTTACCATATGTAGCACAAACTATTGCTTATGCAAATTTTAAAGATTTATATGAAAAAGCTGAAAAAGCTATTTATACAGAAGGACCATGTTTCTTAAATGTATTATCACCTTGTCCAAGAGGCTGGGGATATCCAACAGATATGTTAATGCAAATAAACAAATTAGCTGTTGAAACATGTTATTGGCCTTTATATGAAGTAATTGATGGCAGATATGTAATAAATTATAAACCTGCTAAAAAGTTACCTATTGAAGAATTTTTAAAACCTCAAAAACGTTTTAAACATATGTTTAAACCTGGTAATGAATGGATGATAGAAGAGTTTCAAAAAGAAGTTGATAAACGTTGGGAAGCTCTTTTAAAACTAGAAGAAACAACAAATAGATAGAAAAAACTCGGCTTACTGCCGAGCTTTTTTGTTATTATTTTATTCTGCATCTGGTTCTGGTGCGCCAACTGGGCAAACACCTTCGCATGTTCCACATGAGATACATGCATCTTTGTTTATTACATATTTATCTTCACCTTGTGAAATGCAAGATACTGGACAACTTGCAGCACATGCTCCACAGCTGATACATTTGTCTGTAATTTTATATGCCATTTATTTCACCACCTCTCATTTTTATATTTCTTATTAAATATCATCATCGTCTGATTTTGTTCGTTCATCTAGTTTTTCTAATTTTTCTAATTCTGCTAACTCTTTTGCATGTTCTTTTTCTTCTGGGTCTATCTCTTCTCTTCCAATATTTTTTATTATTTTTACCTCAGATGCTGGGTATCTTTTATAGAATGTATCTTCTCCATCCCTAAATTTTACACGAATTATTTCTCTTAAAGTTTGTATTGAGTCAACTGTTCCTTCCCCATCTTCTGTTTTTACAATTGCTCCAATTTTAGGAAGTCTTTTTAATTTATCTTCATATACATTTTGCTCATATTTTAAGCAACACATAAGTCTTCCACAATTTCCTGATATTTTAGATGGATTTAGTGAAACATTTTGCTCTTTTGCCATTTTTATAGATACTGCTTCAAAATTATCTAAAAATGAACAACAGCAAAGTTCTCTACCACACACACCATTGCCACCTATTTTTTTAACTTCGTCCCTTACTCCAATTTGTCTTAATTCGATTCTTGTTCTAAAAACAGCTGCTAGGTCTTTTACTAATTCTCTAAAGTCTATTCTTCCATCTGCTGTAAAGAAAAATATAATTTTACTATTGTCAAATTTATATTCAACTTCAGTTAAATTCATGTCTAACTTATATTTTTTTATTTTTTCTTGAGCAATTTTAAAAGCCTCTTTTTCCTTTTCTCTATTTGCTTCATCAATTTGTATGTCCTTTGGTGTTGCTATACGAATTACCTTTTTTAAAGGTGCTGTTAAACTAGATTCTTCTATTTCTCTAACACCTGTAGTAACATCTCCAATTTCTTGTCCTTGGCTAGTTTCTACTATTACTTTTTGACCTTTTTCTATATTTAATTTATCCGGATCAAAAAAATATACTTTTCCTGGTTTTCTAAATCTAACCCCTACTATCTTTTTCAATTAACTTCCTCCCATAGTTTTAGTAATAAGTTATCAATTGACATATCATAATTAGCATTTGCTAATATTCTTTGTTTTGTCTGTTCTATTATTTGTATTCCATTTATATAATTTGCTTTATGCTTATTTTTTATAGCATTATATATCACTATTTCCATATAATCTAGCAAATCAATAATTTCATCTTTGGCAGAATATAGCACATCTGCTTTTCTCCAAATTTGTGTTATGTTTTGTTTATCTAATACGCCTATTAACTGCTCTATTTGCATATATTGCTCTTTTGAATCATTTATTTTTAACGCTTTGCCAATACTACCTTCACAATGTTTTAACATGTTTTCTGTAATATCTGAATCTATACCATTTTGTTTTAAATAGTTTATTATTTTTTCCTCTGGTATTGGTTCAAAATATAGCTTCATACATCTTGACTTTATTGTTGTTAATAGCTTGCTTTCATTTGAAGTTGTCAAAATAATAACTACATATTCTGGTGGTTCTTCTAAAGTTTTAAGTAAGCTATTGGCAGCTTCTCTAGTCATTGTTTCTGCTTGTGATATTAAATATACTTTTTTACTTGAAGTTACAGGTTTTTCTTGTGCTTTTTCTTGTAAAAATCTTACTTGCTCTATTTTTATGGTTTTTCCATCTTCTGGTGCTATTTGTAAAAAGTCAGGATGGCTTTCTCCATTAAATTCCAAACAAGATTTGCATTGATTACAAGGTTTGTTTGTTTCATTACTGCATAATATCATTTTTGCGAACTCTTTTGCAAATAAGTTTTTTCCTATTCCTTCTTGTCCCACAAACATATAGCTATGTAGTACATTATTGTTTTTTACTGTTGTTTCAAGTATCTGTTTTATTTTTTCATTTCCTATTAAATTTTCAAAAGACATTTTTATACCTTTCCAAATAAATTTAATGGCCAAAATCTAATCCAAACTTTGCTTTCAATTTTTTCTACTGGAACACATCCAAAAGCTCTACAGTCTGTAGATTGACTTCTATTATCTCCCATTGCAAAGACATATCCTTCTGGTACTGTAAATTCAGAAAAATAATTATAGTTTTTTGCATCAACTGTTGTAACTACATTTGGTTGTAAGTATGGTTCTTCTAATTCTGTTCCATTTATATATACTTTACCATTTTCAATTTTTACATGTTCACCAGGTAATGCAATTACTCTTTTTATATAGCTTTCTTTCCCTATTTCTAGCACATAGTATACAAATTTACTCCACCAATTTGTTGGTTCTTTTTCATATTTAGCTACTGGATTTTGTAAGTCTACTTCTAGGCTATTGCTATATGCCACTTTACTAGGTGCTTCAAAAGTAATTATTTCTCCTCTTTGTGGCATTTCATTTATTGTTCTCATCCATCTATTTAGTATTAGTCTTTGTCCTGGCATCAATGTTGGTTTCATTGAAACTTGACTTACAATTGTAGGTGTTCCTACAAAATATTTAACTACAATTGCTAAAACAAATGCAATTACAATACATAAAATCCACTCTAATATATCACGTGTTTTGTCACTAATAGTCATTATGTTTTTACCCTCTTTCTATTTTTTATAAACTGGTATTCTAATTACAACTTCAGTACCTTTTCCTACTTCACTTTTTATATCAATGCTTCCATTGTTTTGTTCTATAATTTCTTTTGCAATTGGAAGTCCTAGTCCAGTTCCACCAAGTTCTCTTGATCTTGCTTTATCTACTCTATAAAATCTTTCAAATATTCTAGATAAATCTGCCTCTGGAATTCCAATTCCATTGTCTATAACCTTAATATATGCGTCATTATATACAAATCCAACATATACTTTGATCACACCATTTTCTGGAGTGTATTTTATGGCATTAGAAATTATATTTAATATTACTCTTTCTATTCCATATTTGTCTGCATTTACTGGTGGTACATTTGCTGTTACAAAACATTCAACATTATGATTTTTCTTTTCCACCTCAAAACGTAGTTTATCAATACAATTTTTCGTTAGTTCTCCTAAATCAAATACAGATTCTTCTTTTGTTACTTTTTTATTATCATATCTAGAAAGTACTAGCAAATCTGTAACAAGTCTTGCCATTCTTCTAGCTTCTGAGCTGATAACTTCTAAGAACTTAGTTTGCATTTCTTTGTCATAGTCACTTTCAAGTAAAGTATCTGCATATCCCATTATTGATGTAATAGGTGTTTTTAATTCATGTGACACATCTGCCACAAACTCTTTTCTCATATTGTCTAGTTTTACATGCTCTGTAATATCTTGAATTACTACTATTACTCCCTCTGGCTTATCACTTTCATCTTGGAAAGGTGCAAATAATAGGTTAATATATTTTTCCCCTATATTTAGTCTTTGTTCTGATGAAGTCCAATTTTCTAAATATACTATTTTCTCTAAGTTTATATCCGTATTAAATTTTGTGAATATGCTATTAAATGTGTTTTTTTCATTAGTCAAATTTAACAATTGTATTGCTGCTGGGTTTATATGAATAATATTGCCCTCCATGTCAAAGGCAATAATTCCGTCTGTCATATGTAATAAAATAGTTTCAATTTGTCTTTTTTGTTTAGCTACTTCATTTAAATTCTGCTTTAGTTCATTTGTCATTAAATTAAAGGCATTTGATAGTTCTGATATTTGTGTTTGATTTTTATTTTGCTCTTTAAATTCAACTTCTTCACCATTTGCAATCTTCTCTGCATTTTCAATTAGATTGTCTATTGGTTTTACTATTGCTTTATGTATAAAATACCCTACTAACACAGTAATAATGGCAAAAACGCCTATTGCAATTGCCATTATTAATAATGTTTGTGATGTTTTTTCAGCTATTATTGTATTTATTTCTGTATTTACTGTTTCAATTTGCTTTAAACTATTTATATTTAAAAATGATAATGCACCAATTATAATTATTCCTATTATGAAAAAAATTAGTATAATTTTTGTTTGTATACTTTTTATCATTTTTGGTTTCCTTCCTTCAAGGTTCAAATCTGGTTAGAAAAGACTGGTAATTATTTAGTTGGTTGCTAAATAATATCCAACTCCCCTTTTGGTAATTAAAATCTTTGGAGCTGATGTGTCTTTTTCAATTTTTTCTCTTATTCTTCTTACGGTAACATCTACTGTTCTAATATCTCCATAATATTCATAGCCCCATACTTTTTCAAGTAAAGTTTCCCTTGTTACTACTTGACCGGGCTGATTTGCTAAATATTTTAATACCTCAAATTCTCTTAAAGTTAAGTCAATTACTTTTCCTCTAACTTTAACTTCAAATCTTTCTGTATCTAGAATTAAATCACCTAATTTTATTACAACATTTTCCTTTTTAGTTTTTTCTGCATTTGCTGAGTTTTGTACTTGAACTTCTGCTTTTCTTAAGTTTGCTTTTACTCTTGCCATTAGTTCTCTCACACTAAATGGTTTTGTTATATAGTCATCTGCTCCTAGTTCTAAGCCTAGTATTTTATCAATTTCTTCATCTTTTGCAGATAATATTAGAATAGGCACATTTAGTGTATGTCTTAATTTTTTGCATACAGTTAGTCCATCTATTTTGGGAAGCATAATATCTAATAAAATTAAATCTGGTTTTTGTTCTGTTGCAATTCTTATTGCTTCTTCTCCATCATTAGCTTCTAAAGTAGCATATCCTTCTTTTTGTAAATTGTATGTTAAAATATCCACTATTGGTTTTTCATCATCTACTACAAGAATAGTTTTTTTAGATTCTTCTACGGAATTTAACTCTATAGAATTTTCTTCTACTAAATTTAGATCTTCTTTTTTTAATTTTCCTTTATTATTCTCCACAAAAAAGCCCTACCTTTCTTACTTTTAAGACTTATAACTTTGATACTATATTTATATCATAATAACCAATTTTGTACAAGTTTTTTTCGATAATTTTGTCACATTTTTGAAATAATTTTGAAATGATTTTGTAATAGAAAACGGAACCACTTTCGTGATTCCGTTCCATTTAGATTTCTCCACACTCCAATTTCTTAATAAGCTTTGTGTAAGTTTTGTGGAACAACTGCAGCAGTCCATATGTTACAACTACCATTCCGATGAATGGACCAACATATGCCCAGATGAACATGAGTTCATTGTTCGCAGAGCCAAAACCGAAGGGGAAAACCTTGTTATAGTGAGAAACCAAAAGGTGGATTCCCAATGTCAAAGCCATCAATCCGATAACTTTGTGGCCGAGGAACATAGCAGTTCTTTTTTTCATGATGTAATACCTCTTTCGTAATAAAATTTAGTCACTTGGACTTTTGATATTTTAATTATACCATTTTTTCTTACATAAATCAAATTTGGTTTACATAAATATTCCTATGTTATACACTCCACCTACAGAATTTAGCTCAATTTTCTTGTCTGGTATTTCTTGTCCATTTAGTTTAAAGCTTTCTACTGTGTTATTTTTACCATTTGGATTACTTACATGAATGTTATATACAGAGTTTCCATGTTTATATTTTATACTATATTCCTTCCAGTCGCTTGGAATACATGGCTGTATACTTAGGTATCCATTTTCTATGCATAGGCCTAATAAATACTTAATACCTGCTTCATACATCCAGCTACTTGAGCCTGTGTACCATGTCCAACCACCTCGTCCTGCTAAATTCTTTTGAGTATATACATCTGCACTAATTACATACGGCTCTACTTTATACTTGTTTGCCGCTTCTTTTGTTCTGCTATGTTCAATTGGGTTTATCATTCTATAATATTCCCCTGCTTTATCTCCAAAGCCCAGCAAACTGAATGCAATTATAGACCAAATGGCTCCATGTGTGTATTGTCCTCCATTTTCTCTAGTTCCTGGTACATAGCTACTAATATAGCCTGGTTTTAGTATTCCCTTATCAAATGGCGGATCTAGTAATTTTATCACTCCATTTTCTTTATCTATTAAGTGGTTCTCTAAACTTTCCATTGATATATATTTTTTGTCATTGTCTCCTGCTCCTGATATTACAGACCAGCTTTGTGCAATTGAATCTATTCTACATTCCTCGTTTTGCATACTTCCTAAAACATTTCCGTCGTCCATAAATGCTCTTCTAAACCATCTGCCGTCCCATCCGCTAGCATTTAATGCTCTCTTTAATTTTTCTGTTATTTCTTCATATTTTTTTGCTAAATCTGGTTCATCTTTTTCTATACATATTGGAATGAATTTCTTCAAAACATCATACATGAAAAATCCCAACCATACACTCTCGCCTTTGCCTTTATTTCCTACTGTACTAAATCCGTCATTCCAGTCTCCTGAACCTATTTTAGGTAAGCCATTTTCTCCAAAGTCTAAAGATATTTCTATTGCTTTTTTGCAATGTTCATAAATGCTTTCTGTTAATTCTGTCTGCTCATATCTATCATACTTTTCGTCGACTCCTGTTTCAAGTATAGCACCTGTTAGATATGGCATTTGAATATCTAGTATTTGCTTATCTCCTGTAAATGATATATAGTCTTCTACTAAATACACTAACCATAATCTGTCGTCTGTAAATCTTGTGCGTATTCCTCTAATTGTTTCTTCATGCCACCAATGTTCTACATCTCCTTCTATAAATTGATGTGCACTGTGTTTTATTATTTGCTGTTTTGTAAACTCTGGATCAACATATTTTAATGCAATTGTATCTTGAAGTTGGTCTCTAAATCCATATGCTCCACCAGATTGATAATATCCTGTTCTTCCTAATAATCTTGAAGTTATAGTTTGATAAATTAACCAACTATTTAACAAAATATTTGTAGATTCCAATGGTGTACTTACTTGTAGATTATCTGTTATGCCTCTCCAGTAATTTTTAGTTTTTTCATATTCTTCTTTTACTTTACTCAAATTGCAATACTTGTATGCTATATCTTGGCACTCTAGCACTGTTTTACCTACACCCAGTGTAAATACAATTTCTTTGCTTTCTAGTGCTTCTAGTTCTACCTCACATTGAATAGCAATTATTCCATTTTGCCATAAACTGTTTGAATTATCTAATTTTATTTGGCGTATTCCATCTGGATTTGCTAAACCTCCATTACCCACAAAGTTTTGCTTACTTCCAGTATATGATGTTATTTTTTCACTGCTTGATACAAATAAATATTGTGAAAATGTCTCTTCTTGGGCAGTATTTTTCATACAAATCACATTTGAATTTGGTATAAATTCTAACGTACAATATCCATTTGATTTAAGCTCATCTTCTTCTAACACTGGTTTTATATAATACACAAGTTTTAGTTTTTTCTTTTTTAGTCCATTGTTTTCAAGTTTTAGAGTTTGCACTTTTATATTATCTTCCATTGGAATATACATTTCTAAATTTTGACTTATTTCATCACTTTGATGGCGATATTTTGCATATCCTAAGCCATATGTGATATAGTAGTCATTATCATCTGGACAGGGATTTAAGCCCATAGACCATACTTTTTTACTTTCTTCATTTTGCAAGTATATTATTTCTGACGGTACATCTTGTACTGGTAAGTTGCTCCATGCTGTTAATCTATTTAATCTGCTATTTTTATACCAAGTATAACCTCCCATTCCCTCTGTTACTAAAGTTCCAAATTGCTTGTTAGTTAAGATATGGCTCCATACTGTTGGTAATTTTTCATCTTTATTTACACGAATTGTATATTCCTTTCCGTCTTGTGAAAATCCACCATAATCATTTAGATATTTTAGCTCTGTTAACTTTTCTCTTTTAGCTGGTATGGTTTCTACCATTCTTGGTGTTTCTTCAAATGGTATATCTTTTATACTATCTAGATACTCATCTTCTAGTTCCTTTAAATACCTGTATATATTACCATAACTTGCATTTAAAGTTAAGTTTG
>SAMEA104315432__coassemble_878_pt1 | contig 13218 bp, 19 predicted proteins | sample SAMEA104315432__metabat2_low_PE_014 | metagenome-assembled genome bin SAMEA104315432 (sample SAMEA104315432) | gut metagenome | biome: Monkey gut; feature: monkey-associated habitat; material: faeces | place: China | collected 2013 | reverse complement strand
TGATATAGAAAGAGATGTAAAAAAAGCAATAACAAATAATATAAAATCGGTTGCAGAACTATCAAAGATAAAAACAAATCCATATAAAATAGTATTCTATGCATTAATGATAAAAGAGTAGTTTTAAAACTACTCTTTAAATATATAATTTATACAATTAAATATAGCTTGAGTACAGCATTTATTACTTAATTCTATTTTATGACCACCTTCCAACAAACCTTTTACTTTGTCTTTATATCTTCTACTCAAATCATTCAAACTATATCCATTTTGAACTGCATATAAAATCGCTAATAGTGTTTTATCTTCGTAATCACTAAAACTATATAAATAATCATTTAAATAGATTTCAGGCAATTTTACATTGTAGGAATAAAAAAATATATCTTTTACTTTAAAATCAATTTTAGACGTGATTTCTACCCTAGTAAGCTCATAGTCTAAATTGCTTTCTATCTTCTTATTATAAATTTTAATTCTATTATTTGAACGCCCCATATAATATGTTTTATTATCATAACCTTCGCTAAAGGTTCGAAGGTCTTTTTTGCGTCCTTTGTCAAGTCCGGCACAAATCGAGAATATTAACTTTTAAATCCATTGCCATATCTAAACTTTTAATAGTCCAGTCACTAGATATATTTAAAATATACTTCAAAAGACCTTTCAATGGGACTTTATTAGGATTAAATTCAATAGTAAAATTATATTTTCTATTCTCATTTTGCATTGAACTATTAGCATTTGTAAGTTCACTATTATGAATAAAACCAAACCAAAATTTACAATTTTCATTTATAACTATATGATAATTATATTTAAAATTAGAAATACCAGAACTTTGATACTCTTCCGCTAAAATATCATTATAAACAGTTTTCAATCTAAAATCAATTTTAGAAAATTCTTCGTAGGTAATCATAGTTTTGAGCCTAACCATATCAACTGTATAATTTATGTTATCTTGCGAAACAAGATTAAAATCTGCATACATTTTGACAACTCCTTTCGTCAAAATTTATAAAATTTGTAATATATTACCGTTGTTACGCCTTGTTAGATACAGCGGAACATTTCTTAAAAAAGTATTTTTAATATAAATAGGTAATAAAACAACATACCTATCCGCTTTTTATTTTGTTTTTTGTAGCTGGGCTACGATAGTATTGCTGAAAAATTATACTATTTAAAATACTCTACATTTTAAAATATTTATAGGGAGTTTTCCTTTCGATAAAAAATTATTTGCAAAATATGGTCTAGCTAATACAGAAGCAAATACCAACAAAATAGCTACCCTAATTCCCTACGCAATTTTGTCTATTTTTTACCGAAAGGCTACAACTTTTATCTCTGCTAATAACTTATTTTTTAAGTAAGTTATTAAATTTACGTTCCTGATACACACTTTCTATAACGTTAATACTATCATTGTGAATTTGCTGTTCTTCAGATTTGAAACCAGTATTCGCTAAATCCAAAATTTTACGATAAGTATCATAAGAATTTCTTATTTTCTCGTTATGAACAAAAAAGAACATTCCCTTATATTTTTTAGTATCAGTTTGCCCTGATACATCTGTAGAAATTTCATACTTTCTAACAATAGTTAAACATCCAAAAATAGTAGTAGGTTCATATAACATATATGTTTGCTCTCGAATAGGTTTTGCAATACGTCCAAAAACTTGAGCAGTACCAAGAATCATTTTAGTTTGTTTTCTCTGCTGAGTAATCTCCGTTAGCATTTCCACAGGAAAATCTTTACTTTGTAGAGAATTAAACCAGTTTTGAATCTCGTCCAAAACGTCAATTTCTCCATAAATACCATTAGTTCCATTTACAACATCTTTCCAATGACCAATTCTAGCGTTCTCATACTCATAGTAATAGTTAGTTTTGACTTTTAATTTAGGATACATCTGCTGATATTTTAATAACAAATACGTTAAAGTTATACTTTTGCCAGAGCCTTGCTTTCCAGCAATAATATGTACTCCATATTCTGGGAAGTGGTCAGGATCACGGTTGAAACGGTCAATTATAAACTGCTTTGGAAAATCTACAACAATACGTTTTAAAAATGAACCATTACTAACGTACTGGTACTCCCCTTCCTTAAATCTCATTCCTTTAATAAAAAAACAATATAAAAAATTAACTAATAAACTAATTAAAATAGGACTTAATATAATAAAAACAATAATAAATATCCATAACAATACATTCCACATAAATTAATCTCCTTGTTTGTAAAATATCTATTCGAGCAACGAAACGAGTTCGTTGCCTCGAATAGATAAAATTTATTTAATTATAAAAATGGTATCCATTGTCGAAGTTTGTCAATCAATGTCCAGCCAATTTTGAAAGTAGTAAGTAGAGCCGAAATAACAAAAATTGGAGTTACAGCATACACAGGAAAAACATAAGTTAACATATCAATAGTATTCTTCCACCATTCAAATGCACCAGTAGGAATAGTAATATCACCTATACTACTCAAACTATTAACTAGTGTATTAGGAAGGGCTAAAAAAAAGCCTATAATTGCATCAATAATCATACAAACCTACCTTTCTAAATCTGGAGAAGCTGAAATAATAGAAGGTAATCTTCTGAATAATCTCCATAAAAATGAAATATACATAACTCCAATAATAATTCCGTGAACTACTCCACGATATTTGTCAAAAGCTTCAAAATCAATAATGTTTACTTTCGTACCATAATACTCAATTTCCCATTTTGGATAATTAGACATAGTATCTTCAGTTTGAGTAGATACAGAATATGGAGAATTGTCAAAGCTAAACAGATTTTGAACTAGCTCCTTAATCTGGTCTACAAATCCAAACTTTGATTTTATATTATTACTAAATTCAGTAAATTGGTCTTGCTTAGGAACAAAAAGTTCAATAAATAAATTCTTAAAAAATTCGACTATTTTATAACCAAAAAAATTTTCACTAAATGGGTTAATATAACTTAAAATATTTCCTATACCGTTAATAACACTTTTTAAAATAAAATTATCGCTAAATGGGTTAATATAATCTAAAATACTACCAATTCCATTAATAACATTTTTTAAAATAAAATCATCACTTAATGGATTTAAAAAATTTAGAACATTAGAAAAATGTTTTCCTAAATTAACTATCCCTTGCGCAATTCCTTGAAAAGGAGTTGCCAAGCCTTCCAGAAGGCTACCAACCCAACTAGAAATACTATTAAATATGTTATTATACCACGTGTCATAGTCTGGAACGTCTGCACTGGGTTCGTCTGTTCCAGTACTTCCCCCAGTGTCAGTACTGGTACTTGAAAAACCACGTTTCCAGATTGGTCAACCAAGTCAATATTACAATATAAAAATTTATAAGAAGAATTAACTCCACCATAACCGCAAACGCTATTATAACTATTAAAAATCCACGTGCTATTGTCAGCAGACAAATAGTATTCATAATGACTAGGAAGAGCAACATAAATTAATGAAGATTGAAGCGAACAACGTGGATAAGAATAAACATAGTCTTCATTATAAACCTTGTTAAATACAAATAAAAAATATTTATTTTCACTAGGCATATAAAATACAGTATAAGTATCACAATTTTTCTCTTCTAACGCTGATGTCACATTAGGAAGAACTACAGTGTTATCTTCATTCTTAACAGTTAAAGCACTAACTTTATTAGAAACACTTAAAATAATAAAAGCAAAAAATATGAAAAATAATATAATTAAATATTTATTTTTTATTTTCAACAGAAACACTCTCCTTTCAAATAAAATAGACTAGATTTAAAAAATCTAGTCTTTAATTAAGCTTTTCTAATTTCGCCTTTTAAGAAAGACCAACCTTTTCTAAAAGCTATAAATCCAACAACTGCAGGAAGAACAATAGGAACTAACTCTTTTATAGAATTTAAAACACCACCAAAAGTAGCACTTGTTATACCTTCAAACATAAAAACACTCCTTTCTTAAAAAAATAAATTAAATAATTTATATAAAACATACAGAACTACGGCAACTATACAAGCTTGCATTAAACCAATAAACAAGTTAACAGCAGGTTGCCAAGATACTAATATGTTATATATATCATTTAAAACAACAGCACTTTCCATAAAAACACCTACTAATCAACAATTTTATAAGACACTTTACCTGTACTCAAATTAGGAACAACTTGTACTTTTAGAACAGTTCCAATATCTGCACCGGCTAATGAATTATAAAGTTCTTCAGTAACAAAAATATTAATTAATGTAGCTTTGTTAGTTTGTTTTGAAACATCAGCTTCATTATATAAAGCTTGAATAACAAAATAATTAGTTGTTTTATCTTTAGAACTGAACTTGTTATTTCCTACTAAAATCATTTCAATTACATTTTTCATTTTACATTCTCCTTTCTAAAAACAAAAAAATAATTAGAAATAAATTTCTAATTAATAATTAAAAATATTTAATTCTAATTGCACGTCTATCTTTGATTTTGCGCAATTGTATATTTATATTTTAAGGCATCTCCTCTATATGCCCTAAAATATAAATATATAACAATTGTCTTATTTTGCATTTTTCAAGAAGTATGACATTTTATCTAAAAATTCATTGTTATTCTTTGTTGAAACCATTTGTGTAATTAATTCTTCAGTAACATCTGCAACAGACATTGTTGACATTGCTTTTCTTAATGCAAATACTGTTTCTAATTCTTTTGGAGTTAATAATAGTTCTTCTCTTCTTGTTCCAGATTTGTTTATATCAATTGCTGGGAAAATTCTCTTTTCTGATAATTTTCTATCTAAGTGAACTTCCATATTACCAGTGCCTTTAAATTCCTCAAATATAACATCATCCATTCTACTTCCTGTTTCTATTAAAGCTGTAGCAAGAATTGTTAAGCTTCCCCCATTTTCTATATTTCTAGCTGCTCCGAAGAATTTTTTAGGTTTATGTAATGCACTTGGATCTAAACCACCAGATAATGTTCTTCCTGAAGATGGGATAGATAAGTTATAAGCTCTTGCTAAACGAGTAATACTATCTAATAATATAACTACATCTTTCTTTTGCTCTGTTAGTCTCTTGGCTCTTTCCAGTACCATTTCTGCTACTTTTACATGATGCTCAGGTAATTCATCAAAAGTAGAATATATAACATCACCTTTAATGCTACGTTTCATGTCTGTAACTTCTTCTGGACGTTCATCTATTAAAAGAACAATTAATTCTATTTCTGGATTATTGATTGTAATACTATTTGCAATTTTCTTTAATAATGTAGTTTTTCCAACTTTAGGTGGGGCAACTATCATTCCTCTTTGTCCCTTTCCAATTGGTGACATTAAGTCAATAATTCTCATTGCGTATTCATTTGAAACTGTTTCTAATCTAATTCTTTCTTCTGGGTAAATAGGTGTTAAGTCATCAAATTTTTGTCTTCTATATGCCTTTTCTGGTGCTTCACCATTAACTTCGCCAACATAAATTAATGCAGGAAATTTTTCTCCTTCTTTTGGTTGTCTTGCAATACCTTTTATTTTATCGCCTTTGTCTAATCTAAACCTTCTAATTTGAATAGGCGATATATATACGTCCTTTGGCGTAGATAAATAATTTTCTCCTCTTAAAAAACCATATCCATCTGGTAATACTTCTAATATTCCTTCAACAATTTGGTCATCTGCATTTGTTAATTTGTATGATCCATTTGAAGGTTCAGCAAGACTGCTTGTAGTTACATCTGTTGCAACGTAGCTCCCATCATATTCAATTTCTTCTGATTCAATTGGTTGTTCATTGTCCAATTTTAATAGTTCTTCTATGATTTCCTCTTTTTTTAGCTTTGAAGTGTTTTTTATTCCTTTTTCTTTTGCAAGTTGACGTAATTCAACTAGTGTATAATTTTCTAAATCCATATAATTTCCCCCATTATTAAATTTATATAAACAGACAAAATAAAGCTTGTCCGTATTTTTTATTTTATTTGACTAATTCTTTGGATTTTAAAGTTAGAATTAAAATAATTGAATAAATATAAATTGTATATGATAATGAGAAAGAATAAACTTTCTCATTATATAAGTGCATTTATTGGTATATAAATTATTTACTGATATCTATGTATACTTTTTCATTTGGTAAATACATATCTAGCTTTTCTCTAGCTACTTCTTCAATATATTCTTTTGAATTTATATTTGCCTTTGTTTCAAGTAATTGCTCCTTTTTTTCTTCTTCTGTAGCAATTTGTTCTATATATCTTTTGCTATCTGCTTTATATGCATTTAACTCTTTTTGTTGAACAAAAAATGTATAAACAACATAAATTAATATAGCAATAATTATAATTCTTTTAAAATTTATTTTCTTGTTTTTCATCTGTACTTTCATTCCTTAATTAATTTCTTGTAATATTATAACACACTATAATTATTTTTTCTACAATTTTCATAAGATTCCTTCTTTTTCTTGCAATTTAATTTTATTTTTCTCTTTTTTCTTCATAATTTTTGTCGTATTTTGAAATATTTTTTTGAAAAATGTAGATAATTTTTGTGCTAAAAATTTTATAGGTTTAATAAGTAAAAAATTAAATATTTTAAAAATTAAGTTTACCGGATAGGATATTATCTTTTTAATAAATTTTATTATAATAACTGAATATTTTACTATATATTTACTAAGAGTAAGCATGTAAATCAATACTCCTAATGCAATTCCAATAAATATGTAACTTCTAATTTCTCCATTATTAAATTTGAATATAGAAAATAGTGTAATAAAACCTGCTAATATCCAGAACAAAATATCTTGTAAAGTTGTTAGCCAATCAGCTGTTTTAAAACTTCTACGTAATATTCTAAAAACATCAAATAAAACACCTATAACTATTCCTGTAACTGTGAAAGCAATTAAACAAAGTGGTTGCTCCATTTTAAACTCATTCCCTTCTCAGCCTATTTAAAGATTTTCCCTAGAAAACCTCCACCCTTCTCCATACTATCTTTTTCACTATATGCAAGTTGATATATTGTGCCATCTATTGTCACTTCTGATGTATCTAAGCTTAATTTATTTATTCTCAAATTTTCTCCTTTAACGGTAAGTAACCCTAATTCAGTTTCTAAAATAACTATTTGATCGTCAAAACTAAGTACATCTAGTACTCCAGAAATATTTAATTTTTCTCTATTTTCTAGAACAATATTTTGAATAACATTTGTCATACTTGACATTGATTTTCTTTCTTCTAATGGCATATCCATCACTCCTTAAAAACAGTCTATTTATATATATTCAGGTCTTGTCTTTTTTAGAACAAAAATAAAGGAAAGTATTTATTACTTTCCTACAATTGTTCCTATTTCATCATTAAATGTATTTTTAACTATTATTTTTACACCGTATTTTTTAGCTAATATTACACATCTATCATGTAAAACTTTAGCGCCATTTTTAGCCATTTTTTCCATATCCTCATAAGAAATATAATCTAACTTTTTAGCATTTTTATACTTATATGGATCTTTATCATAAACACCATTTGTATCTGTAAAAATATAGCATTCTTCCTCTTTTAAAGCAGCTGCAATTGCTATAGCTGTCGTGTCTGAGCCATTTCTTCCTAATGTTGTTATATTGTTGTTTTCATTTATTCCTTGAAAGCCTGTTACAACCACAACATCATTATTCTCTAGTTCATTCCAAATCATTTTAGGGTATATGTCTTGAATTTTAGCTTCTGTGTAGTTTGAGTCTGTTACTATTCCAGCTTGCCATCCTGTTAATGAAACAGCTTTATAGCCTAAGCTATGTAACAATATTGCAAACTTGCTGCACGCCATTTGCTCTCCAACAGACATTAGAACATCTAGCTCTCTTTTATTTGGCTTATCTGTCAATTCTTTTGCTTCTTTTATTAAATTATCTGTTGTTTTACCTTGCGCTGATAAAATAGCAACTACCTTTTCCCCACTTTCTAAAAATGAAATAGTCTTTTGCGCAGCTAGTTTTAGTTTATTAGTATCAGCAATTGAGCTTCCTCCAAATTTAATTACTTTCATAAGAACCACTAATCCTTATATAAAAAATACAAGCCAATTTAATTTTAAACTTGACTTGTATATAATATGTTTATTAAACTTTTTTGTTACTTTTCTAAATTGAATTTTAAATAACTATCAATAAATCCGTTTAAATCTCCATCCATTACAGCCTGAACATTTCCAACCTCATAATTGGTTCTATGGTCTTTTACTAAAGTATATGGACAAAATACATAAGAACGAATTTGGCTTCCCCATGCAATATCCATTTGTATGCCTTTTAATTCGTCAATTGTATCTTTTTGTTCCTTTTCTTTTAAATTTAATAGTTTAGATTTTAGCATTTTCATTGCAGTATCTCTGTTTTGAAATTGTGAACGTTCAGTTTGACATGCTACAATAATTCCTGTTGGAATATGTGTTAGTCTTACTGCAGATGATGTCTTATTTATATGTTGACCACCTGCACCAGACGCCCTATAAACATCCATTTTTATATCGTCAGGGTTGATATCTAATTCAATATCATCTGTTATTTCTGGTAAAACCTCAACAGAAGCAAAAGATGTATGTCTTCTTCCACCTGCATCAAATGGTGAAATTCTAACTAATCTATGTACTCCCATTTCGCCTTTTAAGTATCCATAGGCATAATCACCATTAACAGAAAATGTAACACTTTTTAGCCCTGCTTCATCACCTTCAAGATAATCAAGTTCTTTTACTTCATAACCATTAGCATTCGCCCATCTTGTGTACATTCTATATAACATTTCAGCCCAATCTTGAGCCTCTGTTCCTCCTGCACCTGGATGAATAGTTAGTATTGCATTATTGTTATCATACTTTCCAGATAATAAAGTAGTTATTTCCAATTTTTCTATGTCTTTTTCTAATGTATATGTAGATTTCAACAACTCTTTAGCTAATTCTTCATCTTCTTCAGATTGTAAAAGCTCACTCATTTCAAGTAAATTATTGAGCTCATTATTTAATTTTTTAAAGCCTTCTACCTTTGATTTTAAGCTATTAATTTGTTTTAAAACTTTTGAGCTATTATCTGTATCATTCCAAAAATCGTTTTCAGTTGTTTTACTTTCTAACTCTTTTAACTCTTTTTCTTTGTTTTCTACATCAAAGTGAATCACCTATCTGTTCTAAACGTTTTTTTAGTTCTTGTAATTTTTTAGAGTTTTCTTCTAAATCTAACATCTTCTCACATCCTTTTTTAAAAATCAAAATCCAGCCAAATATATGCTGACATATCATAATTTAACACTTTATCTATAAGCTCTTTTGCTTCTTTTTCAATCAATGTTATTCTTTTTCCATTAACTAAAGGGTTAATATATCTTCTTTTGGCTCCATGGTGAACAAAATATACACTTTCAGGTTGTTGATTTGATATGTTAACTTTTTTGGCATTTTTCCAAATATTATATACTTTTGAATATTTAGAGCTTTCAATAATTTTAATTACGTCGTTTTCCTTTTTGCTATATAAATCATCTATTGTTATTAACTTTTCTTCATTTAGTTTTTTAACTATATCTGCTAAAAATTGCATTGAGTATCTTGTTCTTTCCTCAAGATAAATTATAGCCAACTTAGACATTGCTCTAACAAATCTCATTGCAATATCTAAAGTTTTAAAGCCTAATTCTGACACATTATTTTCATTTGATTGAATTATTATATCATTATATATTTCTTCAATTTCTTGCAAGTTTAATTTATTATAGTGGAATAATGCATTTGATAAAGTATATTCTAATCTGTCAGCAGAAAGCATTGGCGTATCATTGTCTGCTATAGGATATTTATGATAATCATTTACTTCTTCTAATTTAATATTATCTCTTTTCAATAAGCTCATTATTTCAGAGGAATTTGATATTATTTCTGTAGTTAAGTCTTCTGTTGACTCTTGAGTCATATAATCACCATTTAAAAAATCTATGCAATGTTTAAATACTGGTGTTGCAATATCATGAAAAAGTCCAGCTAGAGTTTGCTTTTTATCATGTGTAAAATGCCAAACTATTAAAGCTACACCAATCGAATGATCTAAACTTGAATAAAAATAACTGCTTTCAAATAAATCACTATAAATTGTCCCGCAAGTAACACTTATATAGTTTTGTTTAAATAAAGCCTCTGTATTTATATATTCCCATAACCATTCTGGAAAATCTGGCTCTAATACTTTAAAGTATTCTAAAGTTCTTTTATTTACTGTATCTAAATAGTTCATAATTTACTACTTCCTTCTTAATCTTAATGCATTTAGTACTACTGTTAAGCTACTAATTGTCATGCTAAACGCTGCTATCATTGGATTTAGTGTGATTCCTAATGGTTGTAAAATTCCTGCTGCAATTGGAATCATACATACATTGTAGAAAAACGCCCAAAATAGATTTTGCTTTATATTTCTTACAGTTTTACTACTAATATCTAATAAATCATTTATTCTCTCTAAGTTGTCATTCATAATAATAACTTGAGCTGAATCTCTTGCAATATCTGTACCACTTGATACAGAAACTCCAATATTAGCAGTTACTAAACTAACACTATCATTTATTCCATCTCCACACATCATTACTAATCCTTTTTCCTTTAGTTTGTTTATAGTTTCTGCCTTTTCTTTTGGAGTAACATTTGCAACAACATTTGTTATTCCTATTTGATTAGCAATTACGTTTGCTGTTTTTTCATTGTCACCTGTTAGCATTACAACATCAATGTTTTTGCTCTTTAATTCTGTTATTACTTGTGGAACATTCTCTTTTATAACATCACTTACACCTAACAAGGCTACTAACTTTTTATTTAAGCTTACAAATAAAATACTATTTCCATCACTTATTAGTTTTTGCTCATCTTCGCTATTTGCTAGTTCAACATTATTTTCTAACATTAGTTTTTTATTACCAATTAAATAATGCTTTTCATCAGATATTTTTCCTTCTATTCCAAATCCAGGAATAGCTTTAAAATCTTTTACATCTATTAAACTAATATTATCCTCTTGTGCTTTATTTACAATTGCTCTTGCTATTGGATGTTCTGATTTATTTTCTAAACTTGCTATATCTTTTAATAATTCTTTTTCATCTTCATTACTATAGTTATACATCTTAGAAACTGTTAAAGTTCCTTTTGTCAATGTTCCTGTTTTATCAAAGCAAATAGTCTTTACTTTATGAGCATTTTCTAATGTCTCACTTGATTTTACTAATATACCTTTTCTACTTGCATTTCCAGATGCAATAACAATTGCAAGTGGAGTTGCTAAGCCAAGACTACAAGGACATGCCACAACTAATATGCTTACAAATATATTTATTGCAACAGAAAAATCTTTAGAAATTATTAACCATATACCAAATATAATTATAGCAATTACTAAAACAGTTGGTACAAAATATCCACTTATTTTATCTGCTATTTTAGCTATTGGAGCTTTTGTACTTGTCGCTTGTGCTACTAGTTTTACTATTTCCGAAACAGTTGATTCTTTTCCTATTTTCTCTGCTCTATATTGAATTGTTCCTTCATAATTTATACTTCCTGCAATTACTTTAGAGCCTACTTCTCTTTTTACAGGTACACTCTCCCCTGTTATAAATGATTCGTTTATATGTGTAGTTCCTTGAACGACCTCTCCATCAACTGCTATTTTTTCACCTGGTTTGCAAATAACAATATCACCTTTTTTAATTTCATCTAATGTAACTTTTACCTCTTGTCCATCTTTCAAAATCGTTGCATTATTAGGAGTTATTGTCATAAGCTGTTTTAGTGCCTCTTTTGTTTTATCTCTATTTTTGTTTTCAATATATCTTCCTATTTCAATAAAAAATATAACAATTGCAGCTGACTCATAATATAAATTTTCTACGTACTGAGTATTTCCTTTTAATATTTGAATTGTACCGTATATACTATATATGAAACTTGCCAATACTCCAATCATTACTAAAGTGTCCATATTAGGTGTTTTGTGTATTAAGTTTTTATATCCATTTTTCAAAATATCTCTACCTAAAATTATAACAATTACAGTTAGTACTAATAATGCAATTGCATAATTTACAGGATGATACATCATATTTAAAAATGGAATAGATGGTAAACCTACCATGTGTGCCATTGATATATATAATATTACTAATGATATTATTGTTATTGCAATTAGTTTATATTTCTCAGTACCTTTTTTCTTACTCTCTTTTTCAAATGTGTCAATTCCTAAACTTGTAAATCCTGCTTTTTCTATGAATTTTTCAACTTGCTCTAGTGTTAATTTTTGTTCATCATATTCAATATTTGCATTATTCATAACTAAATTTACATTTGCTTGTTTTATTCCATCTTGTTTATTTAAATATTTTTCTAAGCCTGATGAACAAGCACTGCAAGTCATTCCATCTATTTTTAATAATACTTTTTTCATGTATTATTCTCCTTTAAAACCTGCATCTTCTATTTCTTGAAGAATTGTATTTAATTCTACCTCTTCCTCATTATATTTTATATCTGCCGATTTTTCTTCTAAGCTTACTTTAGCGCTTTCTACTCCATCTACATTATTTAATATTTTTTCTAATCTATTAGAACATCCTGCACAATGCATTCCTTCTATTTTTAATTTAATTTCTTTCATTTCATTTTTCTCCTTTTTCTATTTAGCAATACTCTCAATTTCTTGTAATTCAAACCTATACTTTTGTTTTACATTTGGATATTTATTATGGTCTACCTCACTTAAAAACATATCAAGTGGTCTTATCCAAAGACTTCCATCTCCATATAGTCTTCTATATACAACATATTTTTCTTTTGTTTCAGAATCATTTGCAACATCAACTACTAAATAATAATCTCCTTTAAAATGCTTATATACTCTATTTATTTGTATCTCTCTCATATCCTCTTTCCTTTCTTTAGTCGAAATATACTAAATTATATCATATATTTTTAAAATAGACTGTTGAACAGTGTACTATCAACAGTCTTTATTTTATGCTATTTTCCACAGCAGTTCTTGTATTTCTTACCAGAGCCACATGAACTTTGTACTCCCATATTATCTGTATTATTTGTATTTATAATATTACCTGTATTTCAGGCTTTTCCAG
>SAMEA104315432__coassemble_872_pt1 | contig 13259 bp, 12 predicted proteins | sample SAMEA104315432__metabat2_low_PE_014 | metagenome-assembled genome bin SAMEA104315432 (sample SAMEA104315432) | gut metagenome | biome: Monkey gut; feature: monkey-associated habitat; material: faeces | place: China | collected 2013 | reverse complement strand
AACAATTTCAAGTGATTTGATTAAATTTTTATTCTTACATTTCTTTCAATTTCTCTATTTCTTCTTTTGTTAGTCCTGTAATTTTTATAATTATTTCAATATCCATATTTTCCTTTAGCATACTCTTTGCTATTTCTATCTGTTTTTCTCTTGCTCCTTTTTCTTTTCCCTTTTGAATTCCTTTTTCAATTCCATCATCTACACCTTTGTCATATATTGCGTGTTCGTCTCTTATTGCTTTTTCTCTTAGCTCAATTATTCTTTGCATTTTTTCGTCTTCACTTATTCTATCTAATTTTTCTACTGCTTCTTTTAGGTTTTCGTTTTCTTCCATTTTTCGTGCCACCCTCTCACTCTCTGGATTTTCTAAGAATATTAGCCAATCTAATAGCTGATCTTTTTCATTTTCTCTACCCTTTATCTTTAACAATTCAATTATATCAAGCTCGAATTTATCTGTCAATATTAACCTTTTTGTTATACTATACTTAATTGCATTTTGCAAGTAAAATCGTATGTCAAATTTCGACATATTTTTACAGATTGTTCATTTGTTCTAAGGTTACTACTTCTACTGTTGTTTTGCTTGTGTCATAGCTTCCTTCTAGTTTTGCTTTTATTTCTTCACTTAAAACATAGATTTTTGAATTTGAAGCTAAGTAATCAAATACATTATTTCCAACCTCAAATTTAGTAGCATCTGTTGCAAGTATTTTTACTTTTGTTAAATTCCTACAACTTTCAAATGCACGGTCATCTATTTTTGTTATTGTACTTGGTATTGTTATGTCTTTTAAATTATTACACTCTTGAAACATGTTTTGTGCTATTTCTGTTATATTCCAATTCCATATTTCTGATATATCTTCAAGTTTATTACACATATAAAACATATAATCCATAACAGTTACATTTTTCACATTCCAATTTGATATTGCTGATATATCTTCAAGTTTATTACACATATAAAACATACCAAACATATCAGTTACATTTTTCACATTCCAATTTGATATTGCTGATAGATTTATAAATGCACATCCAGAGCAATTTCCCTCTCCAAACATATTACGCATATTAGTAACGTTAGATGTATTCCAATTTCTTAGACCATCTATATTAGTCAAATTACCATTTCCTGCAAACATATAACTCATATTAGTAACCTTGGATGTATCCCAATTTGCTAACGCATTTACATTAGTTAGTAAACTCCCCCATGTATAGAACATTCCACTCATATTTTCAACTTTACTTGTATTCCAACCAGATAGTGCATCTATATTACTTAACTGTGTTCCCATTGAAAAAAACATTTTGCTCATATCTACAACATAGTCTGTTTTCATATCTTTTAGTCCATCTATATTAGTTAAATATGGAAGAACTGCAAACATTTGTGAACTATCTGGATTTAAATACACACTATTGCTTTCACTCCACCAATATATTTTTCCTGTTTCTACTTTTTTAGAAAGATCTCTATCCCCTTCTGCCGTTAAGCCTTTCATTCCTAGAGGATTTCTTATTTCTGTTTTTCCACTCTTTTCAGCCCACATATATATTGGAAAGCTTGTTTCTCCTAATGATACTATATTTGCTTCTGTTAGTTTAGTTAAATCTGGAACACCATTATATTTTTCTATTGCATCTATTGAAACATTACAACTATAATTAGAATCCTTGCCAATAGTTCCTTCTGACATAAGGTTATGCATTTTATCTCTTACATTTTTTCCAGTATCAAACATTGTTACTGTCATTTTAGCTGCTTTTTTTATTGTTTTAGTCATATATGTTGTTGCATCTGCTGTAGCTATATAATAACCATTTTTATACTTAACTTTTAATATTATAGTATTTTCTTCTTGTGAAAATTGTTTGAATTCTATACTTGTTTCTGCATCTGGTATTATCTCGTTTCCAATAAATTTAAAACTTGTAGGTGCATTAGAAATATCTACTATTGTTGTTGCTAATATTCCTTTTTTATCTTCACCTAAGAAATATCTTTCTAGCTCGTCTGGTACTTCTCCTTCTGTTGTTTTGTCTGTTAGGCTACTTATTAGTTTGTCTAAGTCATTTAATCCGTCTAAATCGTTTTGTGTTGCTTGGTCCATTTTGTTTTGGGCGTCTTTTGCTTTTTGAATTATTCCATCTTGTCCAAATACTGCATTTATGCTCACTCCTGCTAATATTAGTAATACCACAATTGTTACTACTAAAGCTATTAATGTAATACCTCTTTGTTTTGAATAATTATTTTGGATGTCTTTTAATTTTTCATTTAATTGCATCTTTATTCCTCCTTCTTCTTTTGCTTTTTTTAAGTTCATTTTAAAATTCCCCCTTTTCATTAGTATTGCCTCAAATAAAATACTTATTCATTTGTCTTAATTAGTAGGCATATACCTACTATACAAATATATATTATCTTTTTATCTTTGTCAATATTTACTAATGATTTTTACTATGTTTACGCCTGATAGGTGTTTTGCTAATTGTTTTGTGCCTACTTATTGTGATAATATTGGGTAAATTGATAGTAAGTTAAAAAGAGGTGAACCATTATTGAAGACTGGGGAGCAATTACAAAAATACTGTAATAATATTATGAAAAAAGTTGAGTTGAATTTATTAGCTAGAATTTGTAAAACTATACATTGTGAAATTGGTGATATTATAGAGTATATTCCTTCTGATAAAGAATAAAAATAAAGTGCATCAAAAATATTAAATTTGTATCTAATATTTTTGATGCACTTTATTTATTTTATATTTGTTTCAATTTTTTATGCTCTTGGGTGTGCTTTTTGATATATATCTTTTAAGCCTGGGTCCTGGAATTGCATATATACCTGTGTTGAAGATATATCAGAATGTCCAAGCATTGTTTGTATTGCTTTTAAGTCTGCACCGTTTTGTAATAAGTGTGTTGCAAATGAGTGTCTTAATACATGTGGTGTAATGTCTTTTGTAATGTGAGCTTGTTCTTTATAGTATTTAACTATTTTCCAGAAGCCTTGTCTTGTTAGTCTTTGACCATTTATATTAACAAATAGTGCTTTTTCCTTTTCATTTCTTATTAATATTGGTCTTGCTTCCTCTATATATTCTTTTAATGCTTTTAAAGATAATGAGCCTAAAGGAATATTTCTTTGTTTTGTGCCCACTTTGCAAACTACATATTCTTCTGCTAAGTTTACATCTTCTATATTTAAGTTTATTATTTCTGTTACTCTCATACCTGTTGCATAAGCAAACTCCAACATTGCTTTGTCTCTAGTTCCTTTTAAATCAACGTCTTTTGGTTGTTCTAATAATAGTTCTACTTCTTGTGCTGTAAGAACACTTGGTACTCTTTTTTCTAGCTTTGGAGATTGTACATCTTCAGTTGGATCATTTTTTATTTTTTTATTTCTTATCGAAAATTGATAAAAAGATCTAATTGATGCTAAGTTTCTAGATATTGTAGATGGCTTTTTGCCAATTTGTTTTAAGTAATTAAGATAGGCTTTTATATCTTCTTTTGATACTTTTGCATAATTTACACCATTTTCTTCAAGGTAGTTTTGATATTGTATTATATCTCTTTTGTATGATTGTAATGTGTTGTCTGATAATTTCTTTTCATTTTGTAAAAATTCCAAAAAAAGTTTAATTTGTTTTTCCATTTTTAGCTCCCCTATCTTGTATATTTAATTTTCAAAAACATATTATGTCGATTTACATAAGTTATATCAAAATAATTGACAATTGTAAATAGATTTATTGAAAATTCTTCAACTTTTTTGTTTTAAAAATATGATTTGCATAACATTAATAAATTGGTTGACAAATATGTTTCTATTATTGACGAGATTGCAAGTATTGCTAACATAACTAGCGAAAATATTGTATGTCTGATAATTTCTATTTTTATATTTTCTCGTCTCTTATCTTTCATTATTGATTTATATAATTTTATTCCACTTACTGCTAGTGCAATAATGCATGGAATTGCTATCAAATTTTGTAGTAACATACTAGTTGCAAAGAATAACATTCCTTTGCCTGTTCCCCACATTTTAATAACTGCTGAAATTGTATATCCTAAGCAAAAGCCCCTAAATGCAACTATGCCAAGTACTACTGGTATTCCTATAACTGTAGAGCCTACAAACCACATAAGAAAAACCAACAAAAGATTATTACCTAGCGATTTTTTAAGCAATTCTCCACTGTTTACAGATTTTCCATCCTTTAAAGCTCCTGTAAAGCTTTGTATATATGTTTGTATATCTTGTGTTTGTGCTTCACTCATGTTATTTACAAATATTACTCCTAGAGTAATTCCTATTAATAATATAATTGAAACTATTATGTATGCTTTTAAATTTTCTGCTATGTGACTTTTTATGACCTCAGTGACTCTAGATGTTTTCTTAGGTATTACTCTCATTTTAAACCTCATTTCATTGTAAGTATTTTATACATAATGTCTATTCAATAAAATGAAATTTAGAACTAATTGTATTAACCTACAGTCAACTTGCCATATACTCCACCGCCACCAGCTTGAATAGTGGCTTTTCCTTCTCTTGCTGCTACTATTGTTTTTGCAACTTTCTCTCCTACAACTGCTTCTATATCGTCTTCTGATAATTTATGTAGAATGTTCATTTCTGTCTCAAATGTGTTTAATAGTTTATCTATTGTTTTACTTCCTAATCCAGGAATAAATGTTAATGGTACTTGATAAACATATGGTGGTCTATCGGCAGGACTTATGCTTTTTTCTTTGTCTCTTATGCTTACGATTCTATCTAGCACTCCCATTGTAATATTTGTTCCATGGCATTCTGGACATTCAAATATTGGTGGTTCTCCTTCAATTGGTTTATCACAAGTTTCACAATATGTTCTATGATATTTACCAAGTTTTGGGTCTAACCCATAATTGCATAATATTTTTCTACCCTCTTCATTTTTCAAAGCTTTTAATAACTCTTTAAATGAAATATCTTCTACTAATATTTTATTATATTCTCTTGCTATTTTAGGCAATGAGTGTGCATCAGAATTTGTTATAAATGTTCTAGTTTCTAATTCAGATATTTGGTCAGCAAGTTCAGTATCTGCACTTAAGCCTAATTCTATTGCAAATATCTTGTTAAATTTTTCTTTGAAAATTCTTTCTAAACGGCTTGTACAATTTCCATAAAAACTTTTATGTGGTGTAAAAGCATGTGCTGGTATTAGTACTCCATTAAACTTTTCTACTATATCAACTAGTTCATATGCTGATATACAAGCTCTTTGAGAACTTAAAGTTATGTTTTTAATGTATTTACTCATCTCTTTTGAAAATGCTTTTATATCTGCTAAGCTTGGAAAATAGCATAGGTTGTGTGCACTACCAGTTTTTCCATTATCGTTTATTTCTGCTGTTTCTATTTCACTTCCTAGAATTATACATACTTTATCTTTGTATATTATTCCACCATCTTTTATTTCATAAGCTTCACCAGTTTTTAAAAATTCTTCTATATCTTCTATAACATAAGGTGATGCACAGTCTATAATTCCAACTATTTGTATTCCTTTTCTCTCAGCACATTCTTTTGCAATATTAGCAAAGTTTAGACTTCTTGCTGCTGTTATTTTTATTGGCTTTCCTTTTTCACTTCTTCCTATATGTACATGTAAATCTGCAAACATCTCTTGCATTTAATATACCTCCTTACCTAATTTTACTCAAAAAAAGATTGGTATATAGCCAATCTTTTTAGCTCTTTTCTTAAGTAAACTTTTAATCTATAAATTCTCTGTTCATATCTTTTCTTATGCTATCAGCATTTATATTCTCTGCTTCTTCTTGTTTTATTGTCTGTTCTTTTATTTTTTCATATTTCTTTTCTAGTATAGATTCTCTAATTCTTCTATCTAAGTCTACCATTGCTTTTATAGCAGAAATATTGCTTTCTGTATCAATACTATTAACTTCATTGGCAACTACTTGTATGGCTGGTTGTTTTATTTGGCTCATACCAACACCTCCTGCATTTCATTTACGAATTGTTTGAATTTTGGTAAATATCTATTGTTCTTATCTTTTAGATTCCTATATTCCAATAAAACTAACGCTTCGTCCACTTTAAATGCAATTCTCTCTGGCCTATCTAAAAGCATACCACCAAAATTATCAACTAATTCTAGTACATCACTTTCTTTTTCTCTTATAGCATTTCCACTATATCTATTAACTTCTTCACATATTTTACAAAATCTATTTGAAAACCCTAATTTTGATAAGTATTCTGCTCCTTCTTTAGCATATGTTTTTATCTTTTCTAAGTCTTGTGGGCCTTTTCCTTTTTTACAATTGCACAGCAAACAAGCTGTTAAAACAAGGTTTTCATCTAAATCGATATCTGTATTTTCTAAAAATAATTTAGCAAGATATGTTTTGAAAATAACAGATTTATCAAAAAATATTCCTGTTTTTAGCTGTAAATAATGCATTATTTCCATTTTTTTTATCCAGTCTTTTTCAGATAAAATATAATCTGCAAAAGTTTCCATGTGAATTACTCCTTTTTTAGGGAATTTTCTTGCGTAATTTAAAAGCTTTCTACTGATTTACATTATATGTTAGTTATTTATTTAATTCAATATTGTTACACAAATGTAATATAAATGTAAAGTAATTGTAAAAAACTTCTATTAGTTTTCACTAGATAGAAGTTTTTCGATTTGCTGTTCTAATGTCTCATCATTAATAAGAGTATTATCACAATTTTGTATATAAAATTCATTTGGATGTTGTGCATTAAGCCTTGCAATTGCATGTTCTTTATCAATATTATCACGTTTAATAATTCTTTTAATTTGTAAATCTCTATCTTCTGAAATTACAGCAATTGTTTTGTCACATATTTCTTGTAAGTTTGCCTCTAAAAGAAGAGGTGCATCTATTGCAATTATATTATTATCACTTTTTGCAATTTGTTCTTTTATTTCATCTTTTATATACTTAAATGTTATATTGTTCAGTTCATCTCTTTTACTTGAATTTGAATAAATAATATTGGCTAATTTTCTTCTGTCTAGTTCTCCATTTTTTAATAAAATGTCATTTCCAAAGTTTTGCACAATTTCTTGTAGATAGCTTGTTCCTTGCTTTGATAACTGTTTTGCAATTTTATCTGCATTTATAGTTTGAGAACTATATTTTCTCTCCAATATTTCACATACAGTACTTTTTCCTGCACCCGAACTACCTGTAATACCTAAAATCATTTTATTTTTTTACCTCTTTCAAATCTGTACTAGTTACTATTTTACTAGTATAATCTAAGTTAGACCATGAGTCTTTTTCATATCCTAAGGTATATACATTTGTTGCATAAATGTCTATTGCTAACATTTCTTTTAGCACCTTATTTTTGCTATTATCCATAAATTCTTTAACAGATGTTACTAAATTTATCTTAGGATTTTTGGCTTTTATTGCTGAAATTAGTTTTTTACCTTTTTCACTATATCCGAGAATTCTTGTATATGGCACTGTTTTTCTTGCTGTTTCCATCATTTTTTTATCTATGCCAAGTAATGCATATATTAATACTCTCTGTATTCTAGTTTGTGTATACCTTTTAGATTTTACCATATTAACTAAGTCTATTATATTGTTACAAGAATTAGCAGCATTTTTTATAGCATTTTCTAAGCCCTCTGAAACATCTGGTAATTGTTCTATTTCTTTTATAGACATCTTTCTTAATATATATATGATTTCCTTTTGAAATTTAGACAAATCTAATACATAATGTCCTTTTCTTAATTCTTGAGCTAATAAAATATATGAGCTTCTTGGAATAACTTTAATAATATCGTCGAATTGCCTTGTTGCAATCATTTTGCGTATTGCAGTAGCACTAGCAAAATCATCTACTATGATTTCGTCATGATACAGCACTTTTTCTCTTTTTATTCCAATTGGTTTTAATGGACTTTTCAATTTTTTTAGTGCTTTTAAATACTCTATTCCTAATATGTTGTTTGAACCACTTAAAACATTTGCATATCTTTTAATGTCATTTAAATACATCATTAGTGCATTTTCTCTTGCTCTTGGAAAGGATACTCCTTTGCTTAATTCATGATTCAACATAGTAACATATTCTTTTGGTTCTTGATATAAAACATTGGCAATATTATTTAGTGTTGCCAGATCTTTTGCTTCTATTCCAAAAGAAAGTGTATCAACAATTCCTAAGGAATCTAATATTTTTATAGCACCTTCGGCAAAATTTTCTGCACTTGATGTAGCATATATTGTAGGCAATTCAATTACTAAGTCTGCGCCTTGTGCAATAGCCATCTTAGCTTTAGTCCATTTATCTATTATAGAAGTGTTTCCTCTTTGAACAAAATTTCCTGAAATTACGCATACTACATAATCAGCTTCAGTTTGTTCAACAGATTCTCTTATGTGATACAAATGTCCATTATGAAATGGATTATATTCTGCAATAATTCCAAGTACCCTGCTCATTTTTACACCCCTTTTTCTATTTTATTATTGACTTGTCTCAGTTTATGTTATAATATCATAAAAAGTAATAATTTACAATGTTTAAAGGAGAATTTACTAATGGATAAAGTTATAATCTATACTGATGGAGCTTGTAGTGGAAACCCTGGTCCAGGTGGATGGGGCTCTATTTTAATGATGGGTGAAAATAAAAGAGAAATTTCTGGTGGTAAAAAAGATACTACAAATAATGTTATGGAGTTAACTGCTGTAATTGAAGCTTTAAAACTTTTGAAGAGACCTTGCAAAGTGGATTTATATAGTGATAGTGCTTATGTAGTAAATGCATTTTTACAAAATTGGATTTGGGGCTGGATTAAAAATAGTTGGAAAAATTCTAATAAAGAAGAAGTTAAAAATAAAGAACTTTGGCAAGAACTACTTTCTTTAACTAAAATTCATGATGTTACTTTTCATAAAGTAAAAGGTCATGCTGATAATGAATATAATAATCGTTGTGATGAGCTTGCTCGTAATGCAATTAAAAGTTTATAATTTATAACACTTAAAGCTAAAAGCCAGTTAGTGATACCCAACTGGCTTTTGATTTTATTATTTATTTTTTTCTTTTTTTAGCTTTTCCTTGACTTTATCAGCTTGTTTCGCCATCTCTCCTTTTAGCTCTCCTGCTTTATCTGTTATATCACTTCTTACTTCATTTGCTTTATTAACTATATCTCCTTTTATTTCTTTTGTCTTTTGTTTTATTTGTTCTTTTCTTTCTTTTATTATTGCTGTCAATTCTGGAAAGGCTTCTACTAATCTTCTATTTAATGGTGATTTGCTCTTTAAAAATTCTCTTACTTTTCTAGATATTTCGTCTGTACTGTCTTTTGGATTTTCTTTATCAAATTTCGTAGTTGCTTTTCTTACATTAGATATTACTGTAAGTGAAATTATAAGATCTAATGTAAATAGTACAGCTACAACTACAGCTATGATATTTATTACATTTGTTGGAACCTTAGATAAATTATTAAATATAAATGGATTTATTACATATATTAAAACTAGCCCCAGAATTCCAAAAGGAACTATCGTTTCTAAGCAAACTCTTCCATTTATATTAAATTTATTATTGCTATAGTCCCACCAACGTGCATTAAATATTTTTTCCATTAAATAACTTGTTAGGTATTCTAGTACGCCACAGATAAGTATTGCTGTACTGAATAATGCTACAGGATGGTTAGATAAATTAGATAATGCTAGAGTTATTAGAACTCCTCCACAGCCATATATTGGACAATATGGTCCAATTAAAAATCCTCTATTTGAAAATTTATGTTTTTGTACTAATTGAAGTGTTACTTCCATTATCCACCCTATTATTGCTAGAATTATGAAATATAAGAAATATATTGCTACATTATGTTCCATTTTTTTCTCCTCTTTTAATTTTATAATGAATGTATTATACTCATTTTTTTACTAAATTACAATATATAATACTAAAAACAGCTAAATTTCTTTACTTTTTGCTAATATTGTTATATAATATAATTTATGATGCTGGAGCATCAAATTTTATTTTTTGGAGGTCATTTTATGAATTCAGGTAGGCTTACCATTCTTGAACGCCTAGAAGCCCGTTCACAATGCGGTCGAGTATCCGCTGAGCTCAACCTGTACCCGCGTCAAGCTCATAAGCTTATTGAGGAAGGCTTTTCCATCGAGAAGATTGCCCCTGTTTATGGGAGACAAGGTCAGCATCGCTATCGGATTTCTTGGCGCAACTCTGCTCCTGACACAGTTGCCTATAATTTGCTTATGACAGCTGCAAGTTGTAACGAACAGCTTCGTGCAGAGTTAGAGCATGAGTCTGCTGAGCCTGTGAAGCCACCTTATAGCTTCTAACGACTCCAAAAATTCCCCTCTGGTCTTTTTCAGAGGGGATTCATTTTTTTATTACATCATCCTTTCAAGTTCTCTTATTTTATCTCTAATTTCAGCTGCTTTTTCAAATTCCATTTCTGCTGCATATTTAAGCATTTCGTCAGTGAGTTTGTTGATTATGTCTTGTACATTTGCTTCTTTGTCCAGTTTATATTCTTCTTGTATATCAGCAACATAACTTGCTTTTATTGTATCTCTGATAGATTTTTGTATTGTTTGTGGAGTAATTCCATGTTCTTCGTTATACTGCATTTGAATTTTTCTTCTTCTGTTTGTTTCACTAATTGCTTTTTCCATACTGTCAGTTAATTCGTCTGCATACATTATAACTTTTCCATCTGTATTTCTAGCAGCACGTCCTATTGTTTGAATTAATGAACGCTCTGAACGTAGAAATCCTTCTTTATCTGCATCTAATATAGCTACTAATGAAACCTCAGGAATATCTAATCCCTCTCTTAAAAGGTTAATTCCAACTAAAACATCAAATTCACCTAATCTTAGATCACGTATAATTTCCATTCTTTCTAATGCCTTAATATCTGAATGCATATATTTTACTTTTATATCCAAACTTGCCAAATAAGCAGTTAAATCTTCTGCCATTTTTTTAGTTAATGTTGTTACTAACACTCTCTCGTGTTTTTCTACTCTTTCATGAATTTGTTCTATTAAATCATCTATTTGATTTGATACAGGCTTAACATCTATTTTAGGGTCCAGCAAGCCTGTTGGTCTTATAATTTGCTCAACAACATTTTCTTTTGAATGCTCTTTTTCATATTCAGCTGGTGTTGCACTAACAAATACAACTTGATTTATTCTTTGTTCAAACTCTTCGAATTTTAAAGGTCTATTATCAAATGCTGATGGAAGCCTAAAACCATAATTCACTAAAGACTCTTTTCTTGCCCTATCTCCATTATACATTGCTCTTACTTGAGGAATTGTAGCATGAGATTCGTCTATTAATAATAAAAAATCTTTTGGAAAATAGTCAAATAAAGTGTATGGTGCACTTCCAGGCTCTCTACCACTTATATGTCTTGAATAATTTTCTATGCCTTGACAAAAGCCAGTTTCTCTCATCATTTCAATGTCAAAGTTTGTTCTTTCTTCTATTCTTTGAGCTTCTATTAGTTTATTATTATCTTTAAAATATTTTACTCTTTCTTTTAGTTCTTCTTGTATTGTTACAATTGCCTTTTCCATTTTGTCTGCAGTTGTTGCATAGTGAGAGTTTGGGAATATCATAATATGTTGCCTTGTACTTATTGCTTTACCTGTTAAAGGATTTATTTCAGAAATCTTTTCAACTTCATCTCCCCAAAATTCCACTCTAATTGCAGTTTCACTTTGGTCTGATGGGTATATCTCAACAATATCACCTTTAGCTCTAAATGTACCTCTTTTAAATTCAAGTTCACTTCTAGTATATTGCATATTTATGAGTTTTTTAAGTACTGTATTTCTTTCAATTTTCATCCCTGGTCTTAAAGATATTGTTAAATTTTCATAATCAATTGGGTCTCCTAATCCATAAATACATGAAACTGATGCAACTATTATTGTATCTCTAGTTTCAAACAAAGAAGCTGTTGCAGAATGGCGTAACTTATCTATTTCATCATTTATAGATGCATCTTTTTCAATATACGTATCTGATTGTGGTATATATGCCTCTGGTTGATAATAATCGTAATAAGAAACAAAATACTCAACATTGTTCTCTGGGAAGAACTCTTTAAATTCGGAATATAATTGTCCTGCTAAAGTTTTATTATGTGCTAGAACTAAAGTTGGTCTTTGTACTTTTTCAATTATGTTTGCCATTGTAAAAGTTTTTCCAGACCCAGTTACTCCTAACAAGGTCTGAAACTTTTTACCTTCTTTTATTCCATTACTTAAATATTCAATTGCTTGTGGTTGGTCACCTGTTGGCTTATACTCTGAGTGTAACTTAAACATTTTTACTCCTCTTTATTTTTTGCTTTTTATTAACTCTTCATATATTTGGTAGCTTTCATTCCAATGTTGATAATTACTATCTTCTTTGTGATTAGGAAGATTGTATTGTTTTATTGTTTCTTCCAACTTTTGAGTAACTATATTTGCACCATATATATTTAAATGATATCCATTATCTCTGGTGTTTTTCTTCCAGTCAAAATCAGATGAATTATAATCAATAAATGTTAAATTTCTTTCTTCTGCATATTTAACACATGCTTCATGTTTTGATTGATTCCATGCTCTTATTGTTGGAACATAAATTAATAATACTTCTGTATTATTTTGTTTGCATAATTCAAGTATTTTATCTAAATATTCACTTGCATTATCTGGAATGCTCTCAAATTGTTGTTTGTTTTTATCTTTTAGTCCTTGTCCTTTTTTCGGTTTTTTATATGGGTCAATTTTCTTATTTAATTCATATCCTTTAAATGGAACATTATCATTTGTATATGCTTGCTTCAATTCTTCCTTAGTTAATTCACTCCATCTTGAATGAAATCTAATAACTGGAAACACAAAACTAATTTTAGCTTTTAAAGAATTATTAAACACAGGATCATTTATCATTTCCAATTTATTTATGCTCATTGGCATATTGTCTGTGCCTTCTCTTATATATTTTTTATATCCATCTCCTGTTTCAAAACAAAAGTCCATATTTATAATTGCTAATTTAGGAGATTGCCTTTTATAGAAGTCTTTTAACATATAATATGCTGTCCATGTAGTTTGTTTAGATATTCCTATATGATATGTAGTTGTTCCCATA
>SAMEA104315432__coassemble_868_pt1 | contig 13296 bp, 12 predicted proteins | sample SAMEA104315432__metabat2_low_PE_014 | metagenome-assembled genome bin SAMEA104315432 (sample SAMEA104315432) | gut metagenome | biome: Monkey gut; feature: monkey-associated habitat; material: faeces | place: China | collected 2013 | reverse complement strand
AGTCAAAGGAGAAAATAAAATGAGAATGTCAGATGTAATAGAAGATTTTATAAAGCAAATGTTTGAAGATGAAGATATTATTGAAATACAAAGAAATGACTTAGCACAGCATTTTAATTGTGTACCATCACAAATAAACTATGTAATAGCAACAAGATTTAAACCATCACAAGGTTATTATGTAGAAAGCAGAAGAGGTGGAGGAGGTCACATTAAAATAGAAAAAGTTAATGTAACCAAAAGCAATTATTTAATGCATGTAATAAACAGTATGGAAAATAAAATAACATCACAAGAAGTAGACATTTTTATAAGTAACTTCTTATCAGAAGGCATTATTTCTAAAAAAGAAGCTAAACTATTAAAGGTAGCAACAAGTGACAATGTATTAACAGTTCCTCAAGAAATTAAAGATACTTTAAGAGCAAGAATTTTTAAAAATATGTTAGTTAATTTAGTTGAGGACTAATGACCAAACATAAATATAAAGGAGGTAATTTTTATGTTATGTCAAAATTGTGGAAAAAATGAGGTAAACTTTAGATACACTCAAGTTATAAATGGTGAAAAAAGAGAAATAGCACTTTGTGATAAATGTGCAAAAAAATTAGGTTTAGAAGGCTTAGATTTTTCTAGAGAAATAGAAGATTTATTTAATATGTCATTTGCAGAAAGCTTTTTACCAAGTTTTGCTAGAACAAATATGCTAGGAAGTAGAAATTTGGGAACAATATTTAATAATGATATATTTAGTAATCCATTCTTTGGAGAAGTAAGCCAAGAGCCTGAGCAAATAGAAACTACAAGTGGCTTAAGTGATGCTGAAAAACAAGATGTATTAAAAGATATTGAAAATGCAACAAAGAAAAATAAACAAGAGAACAAAAAACAAAAATTAGAAAGAGAATTAGAAAAAGCAATCAAAGAAGAACGTTATGAAGACGCAGCAAAAATAAGAGATGAAATTAAAAAATTAGACTAATACAGAAGGGAAGTGTATATATATGGTATATAAATTTACTAAAAGAGCAGAAAAAGCATTAGAATATGCAGGAGACCTAGCAGCAGGTTTTGGACATAATTATATAGGTACAGAACATATTTTATATGGTTTAGTAAAAGAAGGTAGTGGTGTTGCAAGCCAAGTACTTAATATGCAAAAAATTACAGCAGAAAATGTTGTAGAAGAAATTGAAGTTTTAATAGGCAAAGGAGATAAATCTCAAAATAGAGGTGAAATAGGTTTTACACCTCGTTCAAAAAGAGTTATTGAAAATGCCTTTTTAGAGGCTAGAAAATTAGGTTCTGAATTTATTGGAACAGAACATTTACTTATAGGAATTATGCGTGAAGGTGATAGTGTTGCTGTTAGAATAATGATGGATTTAAATGTAAACCCTCAAAAATTATATAATGAAATTGTTAAAGTTATAAATGAAGATGAGAATGCAGGGGTAAGTGACAAGCAACCTAAAGGAAAAGCAAGAGGTAGCTATAATCAAACACCTACTTTAAATCAATATGGAACAGATTTAACTAAAAAAGCAACAGAGGGAAAACTTGACCCAGTTATAGGTAGAAAGGACGAAATTCAAAGGGTTATACAAATTTTATCAAGAAGAACTAAAAATAATCCATGTTTAATTGGTGAACCAGGTGTTGGTAAAACAGCAGTAGCAGAAGGATTAGCAGAAAAAATAATTGCTGAAGATGTACCAGAAATGCTAAAAAATAAAAGAGTGGTAAGCTTAGATATTGCTAGCATGGTAGCCGGTGCAAAATATCGTGGTGACTTTGAAGAAAGAATTAAAAAATGCTTAGAAGAAGTTAAAAAAGCAGGAGATGTTATATTATTTATAGACGAAGTTCATACAATTGTTGGAGCTGGTTCAGCAGAAGGTGCAGTTGATGCTGCAAATATTTTAAAACCACTTCTTGCAAGAGGAGAGGTTCAAGTTATTGGTGCTACAACTTTAAATGAATACCGCAAGTATATTGAAAAAGATAGTGCATTAGAAAGACGTTTTAGCCCAGTAACAGTAGGCGAACCAACAAATGAAGAAACAATAGAAATATTAAAGGGAATTCGTGATAGATATGAAGCACATCATAATGTAAAAATAACAGATGAAGCTATAAAAGCAGCAGTTGAGCTATCTACAAGATATATAAATGACAGATTTTTACCAGACAAAGCAATAGACTTAGTTGACGAGGCAGCATCTAGAGTAAAAATGAGAACATATACTCAACCAGATACATTAAAAAAATTAGAAGAAGAAATTTCTGCTATGAATAAAGAAAAAGATGATGCTATTAAAGTTCAAGACTTTGAAAAAGCAGCAGGCTTAAGAGACAAAATAAATATAGAAAAAGAAAAATTACAAAAAGAAAAGGAAAAATGGGAGAGTAAAAATACTAAAAGTATAACTACTCTAACAGAAGAAGATATAGCAGAAGTAGTAGCTAGTTGGACTGGTGTGCCAGTTAAAAAATTAACTCAAACTGAAAATGAAAAATTAAGAAACTTAGAGCAAACTTTACATCAAAGAGTAATTGGTCAAAATGAAGCTGTTGATGCAGTTGCAAAAGCAATAAGAAGAGGAAGAGTTGGTTTGAAAGATCCAAATCGTCCAATAGGTTCATTCTTATTCTTAGGTCCTACTGGTGTAGGTAAAACTGAGCTATCAAAAGCATTAGCTGAGAGCTTATTTGGAAATGAAGATGCAATGATTAGAATTGATATGTCTGAATATATGGAAGGACATTCTGTATCTAAATTAATTGGTTCTCCTCCAGGTTATGTTGGATTTGACGAAGGTGGTCAATTAACAGAAAAAATTAGAAGAAAACCATATTCAGTAATTCTATTTGATGAGATTGAAAAAGCTCACCCAGATGTAATGAATATGTTACTTCAAATTCTTGATGATGGTAGATTAACAGATGCTCAAGGAAGAACAGTTAACTTTAAGAATACAGTTATAATAATGACATCTAATATTGGTGCAAGACTAATTACAGATAAAACTACTTTAGGATTTTCAGCAGGAGACAAAAAGGAAGAAAGCCAAAAAGAATATGAGACAATTAAAAAAGATGTTATGGGAGAATTAAAGAAACAATTTAGACCAGAATTTATTAACCGTATAGACGAAATTATTGTATTTCATAAATTAAATGACGAAGATATTAAGCAAATAATTGATATTATGCTAAATCAAGTAACAAAAAGAATGAAAGCTAAAGATATCGAACTAGAAATTGATAATAGTGTAAAAGAGTTAATTGCTAAAAAGGGTGTTGATATTAACTATGGTGCAAGACCACTAAAAAGAGCAATACAAAATATACTAGAAGATAAAATTGCAGAAGAAATTTTAGACGGAAATATCAAACCAAATAAAAAGGCAGTTATTAAAGCAGAAGATGACAAAATTGTAATAAGCTAAAATAGAAGAAGCCGAGCGAATTGCTCGACTTCTTTCTTTAATTTAATACTAAATTGGATTTACGTGTACTATTGCTTTATAAACATTATCTAATTCATTTACATCTTTCTCAAACTTGTCAGCTAATTTATGGCTATCAAAAGTAGACATATTTCCATCAACACATATGGTTAAAACAACAATATATTTATAACCAACAGGAGTAGAAGATATTGCATCTAACTTTTGTATTTCTTTATAATTATGAGCAATATCAGTAATTATTTCTTCGGTTTTAGGGTCTATTGACTTATCCATTAAGATGTTGTAACTTTCCATAAAAATTTTAAAGCCTGTAATGCATATCCAAATAGAAATAGTAATACCAACTATACTATCAAACCAATAAATATTTATAAGAGTAAATAAAATAGAAACTAAAGTAAGACTAGTTACAATACAATCATTAAAATGGTCTTTTTTATTTGCTTCTAGTAAAATATTGTTGTACTTTTTAGCTAATCTTGAAGTATATAAATAGAGTGATAGTTTTACAATAATTGTAGCTAAACAAACGGCAACTAAAAGCCAGGAAAATACTAAATTGCTACCATTAATTAAAGTATAAACAGAATCATATAAAAGCTTAAATGCAATTACAATCATAGATATGGCGATAAACATAGAAAATAAATACTCTGCTTTTCCATGACCAAAGTTATGGTCAGAATCTTCAGGAGTACTTGCAATTTTGTTTCCAATAAAAGTCATAAGAGATGCAAAAATATCACCTGCGCTATTAGCAGCATCTGCAATCATAGCTTGACTTTTAAATACAAATCCTACTGTTCCTTTAATTATTAATAAAAATATATTGCCAATTATTCCAAATAATCCAGCTTTTTTAGTTTCTTCAAAACGATTCATAATAATATCCTTACTTTAAATTTAAAATGATTATATCATATATTTTACAACAAAAAACTAAAAATATGAAAATAGTTAAGAAAAATGATAAATTTGCAAATTATGTAAATTAGTGGTATAATTAAAATATATTTTATATAAAGGAGTGTATTTACAAAATGAAGCAGGTTTATATTTCTGGCGCTAACAAGGAACTCTATGAAATCCTTGGAGTAGAATTCGAGAAGTGCGGTTTCACCGCATATATTCCCAATCAGCACACTGACCCTAAGAAAAACGCCGACATTAAACCGGACAAAATTTACCAAACCGACTACCGGAAGATTATCGAATCTTCCTTGTTGGTTGCCTATGTTGGGGAACCTTCACTCGGTGTTGGACAGGAGATTCAAATCGCCTCTTTTAATCAAGTGCCAATTTTGTTGGTATTTGAAAAAGACGCAAAGGTCAGTCGTATGACTCTCGGGACACCAATGGTCAAGCAGAAATTTCAATTCGAAAATATTGAGAACCTAAGAGAATGGGTTGGGCAATTCATGATCTGGTATGCTAAGCCCTAACACTCCAAGAACTCTCTACATTATGTAGGGAGTTCTTTTTATTCATTTCTTTCTTATATTTCTATTGATATTTATAAATTTATTGTATAAAATATAAACATAAAATATTGAAAGGGGAAAATACTAAAAATGAAAAAAAATTTAATCAAAATACTAGTTATGCTAGCTGTGTTTGTAGGTATTATTTTAGTAACTAACCAAGTGCAAGCAGGTAGCATTAAATTAAATAGCTTAAACTTTCAAATTCAATTAAATGAAGATGGAAGTATGGATGTAATTGAAAACTGGAATGCTAGAATTACAGATACTAATACAATGTTTAAAGATTTCTATTTAGATAGTTCTAAGTTTAAAGAAATAACAAATGTAGAAGTATATAGAGTTGATTCAGGCAACAGACAGAAACTAACTCAAATTGATGAGGAAATGTATCATGTTACTAAGAATTGCTATTATGGCTTACCAATTAGTGGCAACAAATTTGAAATTGCTTGGGGAGTTTCAGTAAATGGAACAGAGACAAGAAGTTATCAAATTAAATATAAAGTAATAGATGCAGTAAAAACATATTCAGATTGTTCAGAACTATATTGGCAATTAGTAGGTACAGATAATGCTATACCTGTAACAAAGCTAACAGCAACCATCAAATTGCCTAAAGCAGTATCAGAAAAGAACAACATAAGAGGCTGGGCACATGGACCATACAATGGAAATATTTCTGTAAACAAAGATAATATATATTTAGAAGTAGAATATTTGGATTCAGGAGTAATGGTAGAGGCTAGAGTGATTACTTTAGAAAATTTATTTAAAAAAAATAAAGTAACAAATACAGCTAAATTTAGTTCAATATTATCAGAAGAACAAAAATGGGCAGATCAAGCAAATAAAGAAAGAGAAGAATACATTAAAGAAAAAGAAAATGAAGAACGTATTGGTAAAATAGTTGAAGTCGTTTATGTTATAGCAAATATTGCATTAGGTATATTTTTAGTATATAAACTAATAAAAAACGGGATAAAAGCTAGCAAAATAGAAAAGAAAAGAATGCCTGAAATGGATTATTTTAGAGATATTCCAAATAAGCAAGCTTCAGCAGGTGATGCGGCATATTTATATTATTTTAGAAATGGAAGTTTCTCAAAAAATATATCAAAAATCTTATCTGCAACATTACTACAATTATCACTAAAAAAATATATAGCATTCTCAGAAGATAAAACAAAATCAAAGCCACAAGTTAGAATAAATATCTTAAGTGGCACAGAACAATTAGAACCACTAACAGAGGATGAAAAGACAGTATTAAGCATACTTAAAAGCGTTACGAGAGACACTACTAAAGAAGGCGAGATTGCAACTTTCACAATGAAGGAATTTGAAAAATATGCAAAAAAACATTGTGAAAGCTTTATGTCAAAGATTAAATCAATAGAAACAGATGTAGAGAAACAACAAATAGCAATGCAAAATTATTCAGAAGAAAGTAAAAAACAAACTTCTAAATATGTAGGAAATTCTACAATATATATTGTACTTGGCATAATTTGTATGTCAATAGCTCCAATAATAGGTATACTTCTAATAATAAATGCTATTCCATACTTTATTATGACTAATAAAACACGCCAATTAACAGATAAAGGATTAGAAGAAAAGGCAAAATGGGTAGGACTAAAAAGGTATATGGAAGACTTTTCATTGTTAAACGAAAAAGAAGTACCAGACTTAAAACTTTGGGAAAAATATTTAGTATTTGCAACAGCTTTTGGAATTGCAGATAAAGTATTAAAACAACTAAAAATTAGGTATCCAGAACTACAAAATATAGATGGATACGACTATGCATATATGCATATGTTATACCATAGCTCATTAAATAATTCATTCTTAAATACGCTTAATACATCAGTAAATAAAGTGTATATGGGAGGCATGAGTGCAGAAGCTGCTAGAAACGGATATGACGGAAGTAACTTTTCATCAGGAGGAGGCTTTGGAGGAGGCTTCTCTGGTGGTGGCGGAGGCCGGAGGCGGCGGAGGCCGGAATGGGCGGAAGATAAGCCATAAAAAAAGTAGCCATTCTCATATGGCTACTTTTGAAAATAAAAGGGGATGTTTTACTAATCTATAGTCAATAATGGAGTAACTAATTATTGACTACGTATATAATATACCAATACAATTTGTCCTTTGTGTGAATTCAAAGTGACAAATTTGCAAAAGAAATATTAAAAATTTATTAATATTAAAATAAGCCAATGTTTTTAAACATTGGCCTGTTTGTTAATTATAAATATAATTTTGTGGGTTTACACTAACCCCATTAACTTTAATCTCAAAGTGTAAGTGGTTACCAGTTGAGTTACCAGTTGAACCAACTGCACCAATTACGTCACCAGCTTTAACGGTATCTCCAACTTTTGCATATAATTTACTACAGTGACCATAATAAATTTGTACACCATTACCACAGTCAACAATAATTAAGTTACCATAGCTTCCTTTATAACCAGAGAATGTTACTTTACCGTCACAAGCAGCCTTAATTTTTGTACCATAAGGTGCAGCAATATCTAGACCATTATGAGGGTAACTACGTATACTTTCCCTACTACCAAAACGTGAAGTAATAACACCTGAAATTGGTTTTTGAGCTAAGTAAACACCATTTACAGAAGCATCATCGATTTTTTTAAGTTCCTTATTAACCGATTTTGAAGCAACTTTGATGTCAACAGTTTCATACTCATTTGAATCATGAGTATATAACTCATTTATACCAATTGTGAATTTTATATCTTTATATTTTTTCTTCATATCTGCAACTAGATTTTCGGCCTCTGCTAATGAATCTACAACTGATTTTTGTTTTCCGTTTAAAGTTACAGCATAATATTTATATGTTATTTTTGTATTTTCTTCAATTTTGGCAATGACATAATCATCATTTACTTCTGTATTAATACTAATAAAGGTTAAGCTATATTCAGGAGTAGTGCAATCTACATATGCAACGTTACCAGTTCCCTCTAAAGCTAATTTATCATTTATTTGTTTTTCGACTAATTCTTTATCTTGGACATATCCAATATGTTCACCAGAAATACTTACACTACATACTAGTTTGTATTTCATTAAAATTATAGTTATAATAATAAACAAAGCAATTGCTACTAAATTAATTAGTTTAAGTCCTTCTTTTGTATAGTATTTAATTTGCTCGTTTAAAATAAACTTCACACTCCTTTTGTTGTGCGTTTTTAACTGCACGACATCTTTAATTATACTACATATTGTATACAATTTCAAATGACTTATACTTGTAAATACCAAAATTGAGCTAATTATGTAAATATGTCAATGCTAAAGAATGAAAAACCTACTGTTTTTCTCATTATTTCTCAATTTTTCTTTGATTTTCTTTAAAATCCAGCTATTGACTTTGAAAAAATTATATGTAACGCAAAAGACAGCCAATAATGGCTGCCTTTTAGTGCTTTTTGTAACTTATGGTTGTTCTTGAAGAGTAACAGTTATTGTCTTTTCCTTTCCATCACGATAAACTTTAAGTTTTATAGTATCTCCAATTTGTTTTTTGTTTTTAATTTCATTTAGTTCGTCCATTGTTGCAATTTTAGTTCCATCAGCCTCAATAATAACGTCACCGATCCTTAATCCAGCTTTTTCTCCAGCAGAAAAATCTTCTACAGTTTTAATATATACACCAGCTACTAAGTTATTTGCTTTGGCAGTTTTCTCGTCTAGATTAATACCACCAACTCCAATATATGGTCTTTTTACTTTACTGTATTGAATAAGTTGTTCATAAATAGTTTTAGTTGAGTTAATTGGAATGGCAAAACCAACGCCTTCAACACCTGTACCAGAAAGCTTTAAGGTATTAACACCAATTACTTGACCTTTGCTATTTACCAATGCACCACCACTATTACCAGAGTTTATAGCAGCATCTGTTTGAATTGCTGTATATTTATTTCCATCACTATCTGCAACATCTCTATTTACAGCACTGATAATACCAGCAGTTACACTATTATCTAATCCTAAAGGACTACCAATAGCCATTGCAAATTCACCAACTTGTACTGAGTCAGAATCACCAAGTTCGGCAGCAGTTAAGCCATCTTTGTCTATTTTAATAACAGCTAAATCTGTTTGTGAATCAGTTCCTACTATTTTTCCTTCATATTCTTTATCGTCATTGTATAATTTTACAGTAACCTTATTTGCTTTCTCAATTTCATAAAAAGAACTTGAGCTTGAACTTGTTGAATTAACAACATGGTTATTTGTTAAAATATATCCATCCTCACTTATAATAATTCCAGAACCTTTTGCAGTTGCAGTAGTAGAAGAACGGTTAAAAATTGAATTAACTGAATACTCTACACTAATAGCAACAATTGATGGTTGTACTTTCTTGGCAACTCCAACAGCTGTGTCTGAATAGCCTTGAAGTGAAATAAGTTGTGTATTTAAATTAGTAGAGTTATTTTCACTCGAATCATTATTTTTATTAGAAGAATCTGTAACTACTATTTTTTCTAAAAATGCTTGTTTAATACTTGGAACATTTACGCAAAGACCAACTGTAAGAGCTGCACCAAGTACTCCACATACGAAAGGCAGTATTACAACTTTACCAAATCCTGCTCCATTTGATTTTTTCTTTTTTGGTTCATTAAAAGCTTTGTAATTAGCCTCTGTTGTAGTAGGTCTCATACCTTTAAATTCTTGATTATTGTTTTCATCATCCATTGATAATTACCTCCAAATTTATATAAATATATTTTATCTTAAAACACAAATATCATACAATACATTTGTGAAAAAAATGTGAAAATTTTGTATTTTTTATATTTCCTTTGCTTTTTGGTTAAAATATTGTATAATAGTAAAGAGAGGAGTGAGAAGATGGAGCAATTAGAAGAAAGCATTGGTTATACATTTAAAGATAAAAACTTATTAAAAAATGCGTTAACACATACTTCATATGCATATGAACATCATGTGGATAGCAATGAAAAACTTGAATTTTTAGGAGATAGTATTTTAGAGTTTTTATCAAGTAAATATATTTATAGCCACTACCCACATTTAAAAGAAGGAGAAATGACTAAAGTGAGGGCAGAAGTTGTATGTGAAGATAGTTTATATATAGTAGCACAAAAACATCATTTTAGTGATTTCTTGTACTTAGGAAAAAGTGAGGCTGTAAGCAATGGCAGAACAAAGCCAGCAATTTTAGCTGATAGTGTTGAAGCTGTTATTGCTGCAATATATTTTGATAGTGGACTAGAAGAGGCAGAAAAATTTATTGTAACAAACCTTGCAGAGGCAGTGGAAGCTTCTAGTAAAAATGTTGGAATGAAAGATCACAAAACAGTACTACAAGAAAAATTGCAGGAACATGGAACTGTCCATATAAATTATGAAGTAATAAAAACCAGTGGTCCAGATCATGATAAATCTTTTACAGTTGAAGTATATTGTGATGGAAAAGCATTAGCAATAGGAGAAGGAAAAACTAAGAAACAAGCAGAAATGCAAGCTGCTGAAAAAGCCTTAGAAAAGTTAGCATAGTTGTAGTAGGAGGTAGAAATGAAAAAAGAATATATTATACCAATTTTTGTACCGCATTTAGGATGCCCACATCAATGTACTTTTTGCAACCAAAAAGAAATTAGTGGACAAACTAAACAAGTAACTGCAAATGATGTAAAAGAAACAATAGAATATTATTTAAAAAACTTTAAAGATGATTCAAAATATGTAGAAGTAGCATTTTATGGTGGTAGCTTTACAGCAATTGATGAGAAAAAGCAAAATGAGTTGTTAGAAGCGGCTAATGAGTTTATAAAGCAAGGAAGAGTAAATAGTATAAGGTTATCAACAAGACCAGATTATATTGATAAATCAATTTTAAAAAGGCTAAAAAAATATAATGTAAAAACTATTGAACTTGGTGTTCAGTCAGCAAACGACTATATACTAGCTAAATGCCAAAGAGGGCACACTTTTGAAGATGTAAAAAAAGCTTCAAAACTTATTAGACTTTACGGTTTTACATTAGGACACCAAATGATGATAGGACTTCCGGAGAGTACTAAACTAGATGAAATAAATACTGCAAAAGCTTTAATAAAGCTAAAGCCTAAAATTGTAAGAATATACCCTGTACTTGTTATTAAAAATACTCCTTTAGCAAAGGAATATGAACAAGGGGAATACATACCACTAACAGTTGAACAAGCTGTGGACAGAGCAAAAGACATAATGCAACTATTTAACAATGCTAAAATTGAAGTAATAAGAATAGGACTCCAAAATACAGAAGAAATTACAGACCCTTCAGAAGAGAGCAGTCAAGTAATTGCAGGACCATATCACCCAGCATTTAGACAATTAGTTGAGTCTGGAATGTGGCATGATGAAATTGTGCAAAAAATAAAGAAGTTCAATATAAAGGTCATGCAAGTAACAATTAAAGCAAATCCAGAAAACATAAATAATATCATAGGACATAAAAAAGAAAATGTATTGAAATTAAAAGAATTCTATGATGTTGATGTAATTGTAAAACCAGACGAAAACATAAAAAAAGGCAAATTTGAAATTGAAATAGACAAAACATACGAAGATATTCTTGAAGAATTAAAAGCTAAAAAATAAAAGTATAAAATCACCAATTATTGCTAATAATTAGTAGTAATAGGTGATTTTTTATGAGTTATACAAAGACAAAAAAGCTTCTAAAAGTAAAAGAATTTTTAATAGATATGATTTATTTAACTTTAGGTTGTGCAATAATGGCAATAGGTACGGCTGTATTTTTGTTGCCGAATCAACTTTCTACTGGTGGTTTTACTGGTATTGCTACAATATTTTACTATTTATTTCATTTTTCAATGGGAACAGTAATATTAGCGCTAAATATACCTTTTTTTATATTAGCATTTTTTAAAATAGGCAAGAAATTAGTAATTAAATCAATTATAGGTACAAGTTTGCTATCATTTTTTATAGATTTATTTGAAAAGATTCCTACACTTACAAATGATAGACTTTTGGCTTGTATTTATGGTGGAATTTTTATTGGCTTTGGACTAGCTTTAGTATTAAAGGCAAATGCATCAACAGGTGGAACAGACTTAATAACATATATTGCAAGAGCATATAAACCATATATGAAAACTAGTAATATAATTGTAGTTGTAGATGTTATTATAATTGGGCTTAATGTTATATTCTTCAAAAAGGTTGAAATTGGGCTATATTCAGCAATAAGTATATATCTAATGGGTAAAATGATAGACATTGTTTTTGAGGGGATTAACTTCACAAAAATGGTATATATTATTTCACAAAAATATGAGGAAATTTCAAAAGAAATTGATAAACAATTACAAAGGGGAAGCACGGGAATATATGCAAAAGGAATGTATACCAATACAGATAAGATGATGCTTATGTGTGTTGGAGCAAGAAATGAAGTTGCAAGAATGAAACAAATTGCAACACAAATTGATCCAAAAGCATTTATAATAATAAGTAATGCTAGAGAAACCTGGGGAAAAGGCTTTAAAGACGACTAATGTCGAATTTTGTCATACGATTTTTCTTTACAAATTAAAAAAATGAGTGTAAAATGTATAAGAATACAATATGATTTTTATAAAATAGTAAAGATAGAAAGGATGTGATTATATGTCAGAAAAAACAAATGTCAGAGATATTGAAAAGAAAAGATTTTTAGCAGAACTAAGAATAAAATTAGAAGAAGCAGCAGATGATATAAAAAATAACAGAGTATACAATGCACGAGAAGTATTTGAGGAATTAGACAGAAAATATGGATATAAAGTATGAAGTTATATTAACAACTCAAGCAAAGATGGAGCTAAATAATATTTATAAATACATATCAAATTTTTTGTTTGCTCCGAAAGCAGCTCAAAAGTTTATTGATAAATTTAAAACAAGTATTTTAAGGTTAGAACATTTACCAAAATCGTGTAGTATAATAAGTGAAGACATAAACTCAAAATATGAATATAGAAAGCTAATAATTAACAATTATATAGTAATATATAGCATTGATGAAGAAAATAGAAAAGTATATATTCATAGGATAATTTACCAAAAAGGGAATTATTTAAAATTCTAATTAGACATTCTTTACAAACTTGAATTCATATTGTAAAAAATTAGTTTTAAATCATGATTTTTCAAAACAATTTTATTTCAATGGATTTTATTTCTAGAACGAATCCTAAAAAAATAATTTCATAATAAAGGCAGGTGTATAATATGTGTTTACATACACTAAAAGAGAGTTAAGATTATTAGCA
>SAMEA104315432__coassemble_848_pt1 | contig 13593 bp, 18 predicted proteins | sample SAMEA104315432__metabat2_low_PE_014 | metagenome-assembled genome bin SAMEA104315432 (sample SAMEA104315432) | gut metagenome | biome: Monkey gut; feature: monkey-associated habitat; material: faeces | place: China | collected 2013 | reverse complement strand
TTTGAAGCTTACAACTGGATTATATTTTATTTCAAAATTACCATAATCTAATTCTTCTTTATTTTGTGTATCAGTTTTTGTTTTAACAATAGCTTCTACACTGTTTTCCAAAAATTTAAATTCTGTTTTTGTTGCAGGAACACTAAATTTTTTTCCATCAAATGTAACTCCATTTGTTATAATATTAATGTCATCTTTATTTGCATTATAGTTAAATTTTAATATTTTTTCCTTATTATTTACGAAAAATATATTTAAATTTTCTTCTATATTTTTAATTTCTTCTTTTGTTAAAATCCTTGCTTTTTCTTTAAGTTCATACCATTCATCAAAATATGGGTTATAGCAATATGTTTTTAAATTAAGGTTCTCAATTTCGTCTGGTTTTCCCATTGCTACAAGCCTTTTTGCTTCACTAACTCCGGCATTAGCCGCTCTTTGTGCTGTAATTATAACATCTGAATCAAATCTAGTTGACCCTATAATATATACAATATCATCATAATCTTGTACATCTTCTTTTACTGTTGTAGCTGCTGATGAGACTGTTATAAATAATGCACTAAATAAGATTAAGCCAAGTACTATTTTTAAAATTTTACTTTTCACTATTTTATCCTCCTATTTTACTTTTGGATTGCTTATCAATTTTGTGAATTTTTCATTCCAATATCTTCCTTTTGCAGGAATATTTATCTCTTGAACTTCTCCTGATACTGATGTAATATCAACTGTTCCTGCTACTTTTTTTCCATCCAACGTTACATATATTACAATTTGACCTTCAGTTGAGCCTTCACTTTTTTCTACAAGATAGCTTACAACTTTGTTCTTTTCCCATTTTGCTGTAAGTGTTATGTTTTTTGTAACCTTGCTAGAAAAGTCATATTCTGTTCCATTTAAATACCAGCCTTTAAATGTATATCCACTTTTTGTTGGATTACTTGGTTTTGTAGCTGTTTTTCCTGATACTACAGTTTGTTTTGATACTTTGCTTCCACCATCTGAATTAAATGTTACTGTGTATTTTGTTGCTGTTGGTTTTTCCGGTTTAGTTGGAGTTGATGGTTTTGTTGATGGTTTTGTTGGTTTTGTAGTACTATTTGTATCTTTGTCAGACTCAATTTTTTTCCATTTTGCAACTATTGTAGTATCTTCTTCAAATGGTTTTGATAAATCAACTTTTTCATCTCCAATATACCAACCTAAGAATTTGTAACCTGATTTCGTTGGATCTTTAACCTCACTTAAAACTCCAGAAGCATCTGTTTTTACCTCTTCTTTTTTGCCGTCAATGTCCAAAGTAATAGTACGAGTTCTGTTATTGTCATCTGTTTTACTTATCCATTTTGCCTCTAATTTAATGTTCTCTTTAATAGCTGTTGAAAAATTGAATTTTTCTGTGCCTAAGAACCACCCTAAAAAGTCATATCCGTCCCTTGTTGGATCTGTTGGTTTAATTACAGTTTTTCCTTCTTCTACATTTTCAGTTTTGATTATTTCTCCATTTACTTCATAAGAAACAGTTAAAACTGTTTTATTATTTCTAAACGCAAAAAATAAAACAATCCCAATTATAAGAAGTAGTAAAATAACTGCAATAATAATCTTTTTCTTGTTCATGTTTTCCCCTTTCTTTATTTTTTATTTAAGATTTTCTCTAATGACTTAATTATATATTTGCAAAATTATAAAGTCAATATATATTCTTCATAAAATGATATTTTTTGATTTTTGTTTTCAATTGTTTTGTCGTTTTTTGTTGATATTTAAGCTTTTAACTCAATTTAGTCTTGGAAATATTTTTCAAAAATGTAAATATTATATTCACTTGCTATTTTATGCTTCTTGCTGTATAATAATTACACTAAAGATTGGAGATTGAAATGGACAAAATAAAGAAGTTATTAAATAGAGAAGTTATTTTTTATATTATTTTTGGAGTGTTAACTACACTGGTTAATATTATTACATCATACATTTTAAAAGCATTTTTACATGTAGAAGCTAATATTGCGAGTACCATTGGAATTATATTTTCAATTTTGTTTGCATATTTTACTAATCGTAAATGGGTTTTTAATTCTCAGGCAAATACTATTAAAGCAAAATGGACTGAGTTTTTCAAGTTTATTTTAGGAAGAGCTTTTACTATGGTAGTAGAAATTATAGGGGTATTTCTATTAAATGATGTCCTTCACGCATTTTACAACTTTGGTGATAATATAGGATTTTTAATTGATAAGTGTATTATTACTGTAATTGTTATCATTTTAAATTTTTTTATTAGTAAATTTTTTGCTTTTAAGAAAAAGTGAGAATCGGGGCTACTAGAATTGGAGGTATTTATGTCTAGTAGTTTTTTCAAGCCTTTTTATTATTTATTCATCTTTGTTTTTGTTTTAATTATATTTGTTTCATGTTTCTTTGGACCTTCTATAGCTCGGTTTAGAATTTTATTCTTTTGATCCTAATGAAGAATATGTTTGGCCTTCACCACGGTTATACATATATAACTTCATATTTTGGTTATAGAGGTTTGCCAACAGCTGGTGCTACCACATATCATGCCGGAGTTGATATTGGTGCTCCTGAAGATAGTAAATTTATTGCTATTTGTGATGGCACTATTACTTTTGCCGACTTTTTAGGTGGTGGTGGCTATACTATCACTTTAACTAATAATAATATGAAAGTTACTTATTGCCATGTTTCTCCTAATTTTATTGTGAAAGTTGGAGATACTGTTTTAAAAGGACAAGTTATTGGAAATGTTGGGCCTAAAAATGTTTATGGTGTAAAACGGAAATCAATATAAAGACGAAAATCGGTAAGCCTACTAATGGTGCTACTACTGGTCCACATTTACATTTAGGAGTAAGGATTGATGGAAAATATATTGACCCTTTAAGTTTATTTCAAGACACAAAAAATCGCTAAATGCTTTTAACATTTAGCGATTTTAAATTTACATATCTTCGTCGTTATTGTCTTTATCATGTTCACTTTCGTCATCTTCTTCTCCGCAACCATCACAATGTGAACAACAGCCTCCACAGCCTTCTTCTTCATTCCAGTCTAATTCAATAATGTTATGACACTCTGGGCATTCAACTTCTGCATTTTCTTCACTGTTTATGTCTGCTACAAATTCATGATTACAATATGGACATACAATTTCAAATTCATATGCTTCATCATCTTCATAAATATCATTTTCTATTCCGTCTACTGCCTTTTTTACTGTTTCAATTCTATTATCAATTTCTTGTTGTTTTTCTTCTACTTCTTTTATTCTTATATCTGTTAAATATGTTAATCTGTCTATAACATCCATAAACATCATAGATAATTCTTGAAATTTGCTTAAAACAAAAGCTTGGTCATCTTCGTTTTGAAAATGATTTTCTAGTTCTGTTAATATTGCTTGATAATGATTTTTTAAATCTGACATTATTTTATTCCTTTCGATTTATACTCTTTCCATATATTCACCAGTTCTAGTATCAATACGAATAACATCTCCAATATTTACAAACATTGGAACTGAGATTTCATATCCATTTTCTAGTGTAGCTGGTTTTCCAGAAGTTGTAGTTGTGTTTCCTGCAAATCCTGGTTCTGTATATGTAACTTCTAATTCAACAAACATTGGTGGTTCTACTGAAAATACGTTACCTTTATATGATAATATTTTAACATTCATATTTTCTTTTAAGAATTTTAAACTATCACCAAGTTGTTCTTTATTTAATGGTAATTGTTCATATGTTTCATTATCCATAAAATAATAAATATCACTGTCATTATATAAATATTGCATTTCTCTTTTTTCAATTTGAGCTGCTGCATATTTGTCTGATGGGTTAAATGTTTTTTCAATAACTGCTCCTGAAATTACATTCTTTAATTTTGTTCTAACAAAAGCTGAACCCTTTCCTGGTTTTACGTGTTGGAACTCAACTACTTTGAATACGTTTCCATCCATTTCAAATGTTGTTCCATTTCTAAAATCTCCTGCCATGTATACGTCTGCCATGTCTAATTTCCCCTTTCAAAATTTATTTATTTTATTACTTATTAACTTTTAAAAAGCTTTTATATTATACACCCAATTTATGCCAAAATCAAGCTTTTTGTTCAGCTTTGTCTACTATAATATAATTTTTATCCGATTTTGTTAAATTTATGCAACCAGATTTTGTAATTAAAACTGTATCTTCTATTCTAATTCCAAATTCTCCCGGAATATATATACCTGGTTCATTTGTTACTATCATATTTTCTTTTAGCATATTGTCATTTTTATAACTGATTATAGGTAGTTCATGAACTTCTAGTCCAACTCCATGCCCTAGAGCATGTACTAAACTATGACCATTTAATTTAAAATCATTATCAACATTTCTTGATAATATCCTAATACTTGCTCCTTCTCTCATGTCATTTTCAGTTTGCAATTGATTTTTTAATACCAAATTATATATCGGTTTTACTTTTTCTGGAACAAATCCCGCAAATATAGTTCTTGTCATATCTGAGCAATACCCTTTATATTTGCACCCAAAATCTATTGTAATTGGATCTCCTACATCAATTTTTCTTTCTGTTGTTATTGCATGTGGTTTTGATGAATTTGGACCTGATGCTACAATTGTTTCAAAAGCTAAGCCTTCTGCTCCATGATCTAAAAAATATTTTTCAATTTCAAATGCTATTTGTTTTTCTGTCATTCCTATTTTTATAAAGTTTAACAAATGTGAAAAGCAGTTGTCTGTTAATTCACAAGCTTTTTGCAAATATTCTATTTCTTGTCCGTCTTTTATTAACCTTTGTTTTTCAATTATGCTTTCTGTTTCTTCTAGGTGGTTTGCTTTATATTTTTGCATATATCTTTTATATGTTGCATATGTTATATATTCTTCTTCAAATCCAACATTCTCACAAAATGAAAAAAAGTTTTCATAATCATATTCACTAATGTCTGTGTAATTGCTTACAATAATTTCATCGTCTATTGTAAGGGTTGCTCTTACTGACTCTATATATCTAGCATCTGTAATATAATAGTTTTCTTTACGTGTAATTAATAAAGTTCCTTCAGCATCAATTCCTGTTAGATATTTCACATTAACAGGATTAGATATAATCATTCCTTGTATATCTAATCCTCTAAGTTTTTCTCTTAGACATTTAATTTTTTCATTCATAAAAACCACCTGCTACTTACTTTAAATTTTTCCTTTAAATGTTCCCAAAGTAAATATTTTTAATATTATTGTTAGTAATAAATCAAATGGTATAAATATAACTATAAGTGTACTTACTACTATAAATGGGCCAAATGGAATATATTCATTTGTTCCTTTTTTCTTTGCTATTAGTATTCCAATGCTTATAATTGCTGCTAATAAGAATGAAATTACTGCAACTATAATAATACTAGGCCAACCTAAGAATAAACCTAATGCTCCCATTAGTTTTACGTCTCCAAAGCCCATTGCTTCTTTTCCCGCAATAAATCCACCTATTATTGTAATTAGTAAGAAGATTCCTCCTCCAACTAACATTCCAAGTAAGTTGTTTATAAGAACATTTATACCTAAACTAGTATTTGCAACAACCTGTATGAAAGTAAAAGCTAGTCCTGTTTCAAACATTGTTAGTGTAAGCCTATTTGGTATTATTTGAAGTTTATAGTCTATGCAAAATGCTATTAAAAGCATTGGTGTTAAAAATAGATATTTGAATAAATCTATACTTACTCCAAAGAAATATACTAGTCCTAAAAACATAACTAATGTTATGCTTATTAATATATAGTTTGGTTTAAAATTTCTAAAATATTCTGTAAAAATTTCTTTTGAAAATACTGTCTTATAGTCTGACATACGTTTGTTACACCAGTCTATAAACTGCCCAACTAATATTCCTGCAAGCCCTATAATTACATATACTAATATATGTGTATCATTTATGTACATTTTAATTTCTCCTTTGTTCTTTTTGTTTTAAGTATTTTTGTATAATTCTATTTTCAATTGGTCTTTTAATTTTTGTAACCCAGATGTCTTTTTCATTTATTGGTTTTACTAATATCGAAAACATTTTAGTTCTATTGGCTCCAATTACATCTGTAAAGATTTGATCTCCAACTACTGCTATTTGTTCACTTGGTAACTCCATATTTTTCTTTGCTTTGTTTAATCCGCCTTTTAGTGGTTTCTTCGCAAAATATGTATATGGTATATCTAAAGTTTTTGCTGTTTTTTCAACTTTTTCTTTATGATTAGAATTTGAAACAATATATAATTTTATATTATTTTGTTTCAAGTTTTCTGCCCATTCTTTAACGCCTTCTGGCATCTTCTTATCAAAGTCTATTAGAGTGTTATCAACATCTAGTATAAGACCTTTTATATTATTTTGTTCTAGCATTTGTAGTGTTATTTCTTTTACACTGTTTAAATACAGTTTTGGATATAAAAACATTTTGCCTCCAATAATTAGCTATTTTTTCTTTTACAATATTATCAATATGCTAGCTATTTGTCAATATGCAAATTAAATTTTAGCTGAATACTGCTGTTAATTGCCATATCATATAAAAAGTTGTTGATATAATACCTACTATCAACAACTTTTATATACTATTGCATATTTTCTGTTATTTACAGAATCTATGATTTCCTATCGTTACGGTCATTGGTCTTGACCATATCCATTTGTTTGTTGCAGTATTGGGATTAAAATAATATATTGCTCCATAGCTTGGATCCCAACCGTTTAGTGCATCTTGTGCTGCTTTTTTTGAAGTTGAATCTGGTGACATATTTATTTGTCCATCTGATACTGCATCAAATGCACCTTTTTGATAAATAACTCCTGCTACTGTATTAGGAAATGAACTACTTTTAACACGATTTAATACAACTGCTGCAACTGCAACTTTTCCTGTGTATGTTTCTCCTCTTGCTTCACCATGCACTAATCTTGCTAATAAATTTAAATTAGTTGAATAGCTTGAACTTGAATTACTATTTGATGAATTGTATATTCCCATTGCTGCTAATGTGTTTTTGCCTGCAATTCCATCAACCTTTAAACCATTTTTAGATTGAAAATATCTTACTGCCTTTTGCGTTTGGGTTCCATATATTCCATCTATGCTTCCAGTATAGTATCCCCATCTTTTTAATTTTGTTTGTATTTGTGTTACTTCGTCTCCTCTAGAGCCATATTTAGATAATGCTTCTACCTCATTATTTCTGAAAAAAATGTTATACGAAATAAATATAGCAAATGTTAATATAATTATTATCATTGAAATTATTGTTTTTTTGTTTTTTAACATAAAAATACACCTACTTTGGTAAAATTTAATTATTGTTATTTTAACCAAATTAGGTGTTTATATACATTAAAATTAGAATATTCCTACGATGTTTCCGTTTTCGTCTAAGTCTATATTTTCTGCAGAAGGAATTTTAGGTAATCCCGGCATTGTCATTATTTTACCTGTTAATACTACTATGAATTCTGCTCCTGCTCTTAACACTACATCTTGTACATGTATATTAAAAGGTTCTTTACATTCTAAATTTTTAGGGTCATCTGAAAAAGAATATTGTGTCTTTGCTATACATACTGGCAAATTGCTATATCCCAAGTCTTCTATTTCTTTAATATGCAATTTTGCTTCATCTGTAAATTCTACATCTTCTGCACCATATATTTTTTGTGCTACTGCTTTTATTTTATTTTCTATCGTTTCGTTTAATTCATATGCAAATTTAAAATCTGAAGGCTCTTGCACTAAATCAACAATTTTTTGTGCTAAATCTTTTGCGCCTTCTCCACCTTTTTCCCAGCTTTCAACTAAACTTAAGTTAATGCCTTTTTCTTGTAACTTTTCTTGTAAAAATTTAATTTCAGCTTCAGTGTCATGTGTATATTTATTTATTGCAACTATTACATTTAATCCATAACGATTTTTCAAATTGTCTATATGTCTTTCTAAGTTTTCAAATCCTTTTGCCAAATATTCAATGCTCTCATTTTTTATGTCTTCTTTTGGCATTCCACCATGATATTTTAATGCTTTAATAGTTGCTACACACACTACTGCATCTGGTTTTAAATTTGCTTTTCTACATTTTATATCTAAGAATTTTTCTGCTCCTAAGTCTGCTCCAAATCCCGCTTCTGTAACAACATAATCTTCTAATTTTAAAGCAAGTTTAGTTGCAATTATACTGTTACATCCATGTGCAATATTAGCAAATGGTCCACCATGAACTATTGCTGGTGTTTGTTCTAAACTTTGTACTAAGTTTGGATTTATAGCATCTTTCAATAATACTGTCATTGCTCCATCTGCTTTTAAATCTTTAGCTGTTATTGGTTTGTTTTCTTTAGTATATCCAACTATAATATTTCCAATTCTTCTTTTTAAATCATTTATATCTGTTGCTAAACAGAAAATAGCCATTATTTCAGATGCAACTGAAATATCAAAACCATCCATTCTTGGTACTATGTTTTTTTCTTGTGATAGTCCTGTATTCACTACCCTTAGTTGTCTGTCATTTAAATCAACACATCTTTTCCATACTACTCTATCAAATCCTAGTTCATTGCCAAAATATATATGATTGTCTATCATTGCTGATAACAAATTATTAGCAGATGTAATTGCGTGTATATCTCCAGTAAAATGTAAGTTTATGTCCTCCATTGGTGCTATTTGACTATGCCCTCCACCTGTTGCTCCACCTTTTATTCCAAATACTGGTCCAAGTGATGGTTCTCTTAGTGCAAGTACTGCATTTTTTCCTATTTTTCTTAGTCCATCTGCTAGCCCAATTGCCATTGTTGTTTTTCCTTCTCCTAGAGGAGTAGGGTTTATAGCTGTTACTAAAATTAATTTACCATCTTTTTTATCTTTCAAATTTTGATATACTTCAGGAGAAATTTTCGCTTTATATTTTCCGTATTGTTCTAATTGATCTTCTTGAATATTCATTTCTTCTGCTATTTTTGTTATTTTCTCTAATTGTGTATTTCTTGCAATTTCAATATCTTCCATCTTTATTCTCCTTTTTATACATTTAGCAGTAATATAATAATACAGTCTTACTGTAAAAATTATTATATTACTGCTAATTTTAAAATTAAACTAATAGACCTACTACAACACCAATGGCTGCTCCTACAATAACTTGAACTGGTGTGTGTCCTAGAACTTCAACTAATCTTTCAGATACTTGTAAACCTGTTAGTCCAGGTGTCTCAACTATTTTATTCAATAATTTAGCTTGTTTTCCTGCTGCTCTTCTAACACCTGCTGCATCATACATTACTATAAATGAAAAAATTAAAGCTACAGCAAATAATGGTGAATTAATTCCAACATTCTTACCTATCATAGTTGTTAAAGATATCACCACTCCAGAGTGTGAACTTGGCATTCCACCTGCTTGCATTAATCTTTTAAAATTAAACTTTTTACTCTTTACTAAATCATAAATAAATTTAAATAATTGTATTCCAAACCAAACTAAAAATGGAACAATTATATATTTATACTCTTCAAAAAAACTCCCCTGCATTTTCTATTCCTCTTCTTGTACAAAATTCTCTTCTTTTATTTTCTCGCCATCTTTTAATAATATAGCAATTCTCTTTTCAGCATTTTCTAATAAGTCACTACATTGTTTTGATAGTTTCATTCCCTCTTCAAATTTAGAAACAGATTCGTCTAAACTTAATTCACCTTTTTCTAATTCTATGGCTATCTCTTCTAATTTGCTCATTGCTTGTTCAAAATTTAAATCTTTTTCCATTTTATTCCCCTTGTTCAAATTATTTTTCTGTTACAATTTCTGTATTAACATCTACAATATATCCTTTTATTAAATGTGTTGTTACTGTATCATAAACAGTCACATAATATTTTCCATCACCTTGAATACTTACATTAAATGATACATCGTCTAAATTTCCCCAATCTTTAGTCCATACATCTTTTACAAGATTTACTGCTTTATTTTCTTTTGGAGTCATTTGGTTTTTGTCCTCTATTGAATCATTTGATGTTGTTGACTCATCAGATGCTGTAGTCGTTTCATTTTTCTTTTCTTCATTTTTCACTTCTGTTTCTATATTATCATCTAAGATTTCATTTAGCATATTGTTTAAGCCTTGGTTAGGATCTGGCAATATATTGCCTTCAGTCTCGACATTGTTGGCTGAAATTGGATCAAATCTAAAATGTTGATATCCTAAACACACTAAAGCAAATATCACTATTGCAATTACTATTATTACTAAAAAATTTTTAGTTGCTTTACCCATATATTTTCTCCTATTCTATAATCTTTGCCTTTGTTTCTCCATCTTGTAATTTAATAAATACTTTATCTTCTTTTTTCAATTGTTCTTTTTTCTTTATAACAACTCCATCTTTTAATATGATTCCATAACCTCTTGCTAAAGTTTTTAATGGGCTTAACGAATCTAACCTTAATATTAGATTTTGTGCTTTCGCCTTTTCTTTTTGCAATTTATTAGTTATTATATGTTCCATTGACTTAACTTTCATGTCAACTAACATATATTTTTCATTTACTCTTTGTAGTGCTCCTGTAAATGCTTTATTTGCCATACATTTTTCATAACGTAATTTCATAAATTGAATTTTACGTACTAGAGCTTGTTTATATCTATTTTGATAGCTTTTTAATTTCAACTCTAATTCTGCAATATCTGTTACAGCTAATTCAGCTGCAGCTGATGGTGTTGGTGCTCTTAAATCTGCTACAAAGTCTGCTATAGTAAAATCTGTTTCATGTCCTACTGCAGAAATAACTGGTAATTCTGAATTATATATTGCTCTTGCAACGACTTCTTCATTAAAAGGCCATAAATCTTCCAATGATCCTCCGCCTCTTGCCACAATAAGCACATCTGCCAGTTTATTTTTGTTCATAAACTCAATGCCTTCAGCTATTTTCTTACCAGCTCCTTCTCCTTGTACAGGAACTGGAAACAGTCTTATGTGCACATTCGGATTCCTTCTAGTAGACACATTTATAATATCTCTAATAACAGCTCCTGTATTGGAGGTAAGAACTCCTATTGTTTTAGGCATCATAGGTATTGGCTTTTTATGTGATTGATCAAATAGACCCTCTTTTTCTAGCTTTTCTTTTAATTCTTCATACGCTGCTCTTAAGTCTCCAATTTTCCCCAGTTGTTTCATTGCTTTTGCATATAATTGATATGTTCCATCTCTTTCAAAAACAGATACACTTCCCAATATCATTACTTTCATTCCATCTTGTGGAACAAAGTCTAGATGTCCGGTATATGTTTTGAACATTATTGCTTTTATTAAAGATTTGTCATCTTTTAGCGTAAAGTACATATGACCTGTATAATGATTTTTAAAATTTGAGATTTCTCCTTCTACTAAAACATTAGCAAAATATTCGTCCTCTTCGAATTTATCTTTTATATATTTATTTAGTTGACTTACACTAATAGGATTATATGTCATATTTACTCCTCATTTGCTATTCCTGTTTGTTTTATAATGTTAGCTAATACACCATTTATAAAAGCAGGTGAAGTATCGTCTCCATACTTTTTAGCTATTTCTACCGCTTCATTAACAACTACCTTATATGGTAGTTCTGTATACATAATTTCATATATTGCGAGTTTTAATAATGTAAGATTTATTTTTGATACTCTTGAAATATCCCATTTTTCTTTTAAATTTTGAGATATTAATTCTAATATCTTTTCTTTATTTTCTGCAATTCCATTCACCGTTTCAGTCATATATGTTTTTGCTTTTTCTTGACTAACATTTTGTTCTACTAAAAACAATTCAATTTGTTCGTTATATTCTTCTTGCTCCATTTTTTGAATTTCTAGGCTATATAGTAATTCAAAAGTAAGTTCTCTTATTTCTGTTCTAGTCATGTATTTGTTACTCCCTTTTATAACTTATCTATAAATTTTTTGGTTTTTTCTTTCACATTTTCTTTATTTCTTTGTATGTAGTTGCCAAGCCATATACATACAATTATTAATGCTATTGTAAATAAAACTTTATATAAATTTGTACAAAATAGAATAATTGATAATGCAATTCCTATTAAGCCACCTATTATACATCCACCATATTTATCACAAAAAACTTTAAAACTGTCCATATTTTTTTGCTCCTTTCACTTTTTATTCTTGTGCCATTGGTTTTACAGGTTCAATATCTTTTACTTTAATATTAACCTCTTTTACTTCTAAATCTGATGTTTTCTTTATTGTTGTTTTTATCTTTGTTTGTAAATTAGTAGATAACTCTTTTATCACTGCATTTTCTTTAACACTTAAATTTACAAATACTGTTACATTGTTTTCATTATCAAGTTCTACTCTTGTTGTTACATTTTCTGCACTATCAAATCCTTTAACTACACTATTTACTAAATTTTCTATAGTATCTTTTGTAATTAAAAGTTTACCATCAGAATTTTCTAATAATATTCCATTTTTATAATCCATTTCTTGTTTTGAACTTGAATCAAAAAATATACATTTTATAGCAAGTAGTATAAATGCTATGCTTAGTCCTAACATAATATTAGAGCTTACACTATCATTTATTGCCATTACTACAAATTGATGTACTAAATCTACACTTAACCAGCCAAATATCATTAGACACACTATTATTGATATTATAAGCATTAAGCTTGAAAAAAGAGCTAGTCCTATTCTATCTAAAATTTTCATATCTTATTTCATCCTTTCCTACAAAAAGCTTTTGCGTTTTAAAATTTAAATTAGGCACAGTAAAGTGTTTATTGTGCCTAATGTTTATTTCTATTATTGGTCCTCTTCTGTATTTTGGTTGCCAACCTCCATATTATCTGTGCTAACACCTTGAATATGAACATTAACTTCAACTACTTTTAGGCCAGTCATATTTTCAACTGCTTTTTTAACTTTGTTTTGAATTTCAAATGCAACATCTGGGATTCTAGCACCATATTCAACTATAATGTTTACATCTATTTTTGTTTCCTTTTCTCCAGAGTCAACTTTAATTCCTTTTGCTAGGTTTTTCTTTCCGCTAAGTACTTCTGAAATTCCTCCTGCAAAGCCTCCTGACATTTGAGCAACTCCAGGTACTTCTGATACTGCTACTCCTGCAATTACAGAAATTACGTCATCTGCAATTTTTATATTAGTATTGTTTTCTAATGCTATCTCCCCATTAGTTTCAACCTCTTTTATTTCTTTGTTTTCTTCTTCCATAAAGAAACCTCCTTTTTCTTAAGAAATTTATATGTATTAGTATATCAATTTTCTTGAAATTTTACAACTATTTTTAAAAATATTTGTGAGATTTATTGTAAATTCGCACTAATAATTTATAAAAAAATGCCTCCATAAAAATTAGTAGTACAAAATCGTACTACTAATTGGATGTTTAAAAAATTTACACACTAATCTTGACAAGCTCACATTATTAAGTTGGATCTGCTATTTTAGCTACGTCTGTTGCCATGACGTCAGACT
>SAMEA104315432__coassemble_737_pt1 | contig 14731 bp, 8 predicted proteins | sample SAMEA104315432__metabat2_low_PE_014 | metagenome-assembled genome bin SAMEA104315432 (sample SAMEA104315432) | gut metagenome | biome: Monkey gut; feature: monkey-associated habitat; material: faeces | place: China | collected 2013 | reverse complement strand
GGAGCATATACTTCTGCATTAGGATCTGTTTCTGTTGATTCTAATACTTTTAATGAAGATCCTTTTATTACTGGTATTTCATCTCCAGGGAAATCATAGCTTGATAATAAGTCTCTAACTTCCATTTCAACTAATTCTAATAATTCTGGATCATCAACCATATCGCATTTGTTTAAGTAAACAACGATATATTTAACACCTACTTGACGAGCAAGTAAGATATGCTCTCTTGTTTGAGGCATTGGACCATCAGCTGCTGAAACAACTAGAATTGCTCCATCCATTTGAGCAGCACCAGTGATCATGTTTTTTACATAATCAGCGTGTCCTGGGCAGTCTACGTGAGCATAGTGTCTTTTATCTGTTTCATACTCTACGTGAGCTGTGTTAATTGTGATTCCTCTTGCTTTTTCTTCTGGAGCACTATCGATTTGATCATATGCTTCATATTTAGCTTTTCCTAGTAATCCTAGGTATTTTGTAATAGCTGCTGTTGTTGTTGTTTTACCGTGGTCAACGTGGCCGATTGTACCAATGTTAACGTGTGGTTTTGTTCTTTCAAATTTTGCTTTTGCCATTTAATTTTCCTCCTTAATTTTGTTAGGGATTTTTATAAATCTCCTACATTTATTTTAATTTAATATTAAAATCTTTTTTAAGTACTTGTATTTTATACCATTTTATAGTTAAAATCAAGTATTTTTTACTATTTTTTTAAGTCTCTTCAGACTGTACTAATCGCAAAGCAATCATGTACATATGCCAAAGTTACTTTTCTTATTGTATAGCAAAGACCTTTTGCTATACAATAAGATTAAGATTCTTTAGGCTATGCATATTTATGAAATAAAATGCACATGTGGCAAAGCCACTCTCCCTATTTTACATTATTAGTTTTGTTTTTTAGCTCTTGATGCAACAATGTTGTCAAATACTGATTTTGGAACTTCTTCATAATGGCTTGGTTCCATTGAATAAGTACCTCTACCTTGTGTTTTTGAACGTAAGTCTGTTGCATATCCAAACATTTCAGATAATGGAATAAAGCATCTAATTACTTGATTTCCTTGGATAGCTTCCATTCCTTCTAGTCTTCCACGTCTAGAATTGATATCTCCAATAACATCTCCCATGTATTCTTCTGGAACTGTTACTTCAACCTTCATAATTGGCTCTAATATAACTGATTTAGCTTGTTTACATCCTTCTTTGAAGGCCATAGAACCAGCAATTTTGAAGGCCATTTCTGAAGAGTCAACTTCGTGGTAAGAACCATCTACTAATGTAGCTTTAAAGTCAATTACAGGGTAACCTGCTAAGACACCGCTTTGAGCAGCTTCTCTAACACCTTCCTCAATTGGTTTGATGTATTCTTTTGGAACAACACCACCAACAATTTTGCTTTCAAATTCAATTCCTTTTCCAGCTTCTAATGGTTCCATTTCTAGCCATACGTCACCGTATTGACCTCTACCACCAGATTGACGGATGAATTTACCTTGTACTTTAACTTTATTTCTAATTGTTTCTTTGTAAGAAACTTGTGGTTTACCTACACTACATTCAACTTTGAATTCTCTCTTCAAACGATCAACGATAATGTCTAAGTGTAACTCACCCATACCAGCGATGATTGTTTGACCAGATTCTTGATCTGTCCATGTTTTGAATGTTGGATCTTCTTCGGCAAGTTTTGATAAAGCAATACCCATTTTTTCGCTATTTGCTTTATCTTTTGGTTCAATAGCGATATCAATAACAGGCTCTGGGAATTCCATTGATTCTAGAATAATTGGGTGTGCAGGATCACATAATGTATCACCTGTTCCAACTTCTTTTAAACCAACTGCTGCTGCAATATCACCGGCATATACTTTATCGATATCTTGTCTGTGATTTGAGTGCATTAATAGAATTCTTCCCATTCTATCTTTTTTATCTTTATTTGCATTTAATATTGTTGAACCAGCTTCTAATGTACCAGAATATACTCTGAAGAAGCAAAGTTTTCCAACAAATGGATCTGTTGCAATTTTAAATGCTAGTGCTGCAAATGGTTCACTATCAGATGTTTTTCTTTCTGCTTCGTTTCCATCTAAATCAACACCTTTAACATCAGCTATATCAAGTGGTGATGGCATAAAGTTAACAACTGCATTTAATAACTCTTGTACACCTTTGTTCTTGTATGAAGAACCACAGCATACAGGGATAAGTTTATTAGCAATTGTACCTTTTCTAATACCTTTAATGATTTCTTCTTCAGTTAGTTCTTCACCTTCTAAATATTTCATCATTAATTCATCATCTTGTTCAGCTGCTGCTTCTATTAATTTTGATCTAAACTCTTCAGCTTGTGCTTGTAAATCAGCAGGTATATCACATACTTCGATTTCTTTTCCTAAGTCGTCTTTGTGTATAAATGCTTTCATTTTAATTAAGTCAACAATACCTTTGAAGTTTTCTTCTGCTCCAACTGGTAATTGAATTGGAACTGCGTTTGCTTTTAAACGATTGTGTAATTGATCCACACAAAGCATAAAATCAGCACCTGTAGTATCCATTTTATTTACATATACCATTCTTGGAACTTGATATTTATCAGCTTGTCTCCAAACTGTTTCTGTTTGTGGTTGTACACCACCTTTAGCTGCTAATACTGTTACAGCACCGTCAAGAACTTTTAAAGATCTTTGAACTTCAACTGTAAAGTCAACATGCCCAGGCGTATCGATAATATTGATACGATGTCCTAACCATTGACAAGTTGTAGCTGCAGAAGTAATTGTAATACCTCTTTCTTGTTCTTGGACCATCCAGTCCATAGTTGCTGCGCCTTCATGAACTTCACCAATTTTGTGAGTTTTACCTGTATAGAAAAGTATTCTCTCTGTTGTAGTAGTTTTTCCCGCATCAATGTGAGCCATGATTCCTATATTTCTTGTTTTTTCTAAAGGAAATTCTCTTCCAGCCACTTATTTTTCCTCCTTTTATTTAGTTTAATTTGTATTATTCTATAATTCAAATTGTAAGATTAAAAACAAAGCAAAAGTGGTATATTGCTAGGAAAGCGAGCTAAAAACCTTGAGATTATACTGGTGTATATCGAAAGGGTTTTAGGCGATGCTTGACAACGCAAGATGCCGCTTTTCATTTGTTTTTTAAAATTTGTAATGTGCAAATGCACGGTTAGCTTCAGCCATTCTATGCATATCTTCTTTTTTCTTAAATGCTCCACCGTTTCCAGCTACAGCATCCATAATTTCACCTGCAAGTTTTTCAGCCATAGTTTTTTCATGTCTATTTCTAGCATAAACAACTAACCATCTTAAACCTAAAGTTTGTCTTCTTTCTGGTCTAATTTCGATTGGTACTTGGTATGTAGCACCACCAATTCTTCTAGCTTTAACTTCTAGAACTGGCATTACATTTTCAAGTGCTGCTTGGAAAACTTCTAGTGGATCTTTTTGCTCTTTTTCTTTAATGATGTCAAATGCATCATAAACTATACCTTGAGCAACTGTTTTTTTACCATCTAGCATAACATTGTTAACTAATTTTGTAACAACTTTGCTATTATATATTGGATCTGGTAAAACTTCTCTTTTTGCTATAAATCCTTTTCTTGGCACTATTCTTCCCTCCTTTTATTATTTCATACTAAACCGTATGATAGGTACTCTGAAAAGCCCTAAGCTTTTCCGTATAGCGCTATATAATGTATTATAAATTTAAGTACCTTAAACTAGTAATAAATTATACGCACCATTTCAAAAGCTTTATCTATTATTTTTAATAGATTTAAATTGCTTTGATTACTTTTTTTCGAATTAGAAGCGAGTATAACGAGGCAGCCGAGCTAAAGTTTTTGAGACTATACGTTTGTATGTAGAAAAAACTTTATGCGATGGCTAACAAAGTTAGACGACGCTTATCATTCGTAAAAATTATTTTTTAGGGCGTTTAGCTCCATACTTAGAACGCGCTTGCATTCTATCTTTAACACCTGCTGTATCTAATGTTCCTCTGATAATGTGATATCTAACACCTGGAAGGTCTTTTACTCTTCCTCCTCTAATTAGAACAACGCTGTGCTCTTGTAGGTTGTGTCCTATACCTGGAATATATGAAGTAACTTCATATCCATTAGATAGTCTAACTCTGGCAACTTTTCTTAAAGCTGAGTTTGGCTTCTTAGGTGTTACAGTTTTTACAACAGTACATACACCTCTTTTTTGTGGTGCTCTTTTGTTAGTCATTCTTTTATTCATAGAATTGTAACCATGTTGTAAAGCTGGTGCTGTTGATTTTGTTGTAGAACTTTTTCTACCTTTTCTTACTAATTGATTAATTGTTGGCACTTAAATTTCACCTCTTTTCTAAAATCTATTCTACAAAAAAGCTATATTATTACTTTTTTGTGACAAACAAACCGTTAGGGAAATACACTATTCGCGTATTTTACACTAACGGTTTATATTTTATCATTTTCCTCTATAAAAGTCAACAGTTTTTCCAGTATTTTCTTACATATTAGCAAAAAACCTTCAACTTTTAATTGAAGGTTTTTTATGTTATTTTTCTTCTTTTGATTTTGCTTTGTGTTGATCTATGTATTTTTGTTCTTTTGCTTTTTTTACTGCTTCCCTATAGTCAACATCTACATTTTGTCTAAGAGCATCTAAAAAGTCATCTTTTTGTTGTTTAGTAGATTTTTGTTTTGTTGGTTTTTCTTCTTCTATTACATCTTCTTTACCAAATTTTTCTTTTATCTTAGCTGGTATTGATTTAAAGAAGTTTTTAATTTTAGTCCAAGTTGTTACTTTTGCTGGTAAATTCTTTTCCGCTTCTTGTTCTTCTTGAATTTTTCTTACATTTTTTCCAATTTGTTCTTTTATTTCTTTATCTTCTATTTCAATAGGCTCTTCTATTGTTTCCTCGTCTTTTCTTCTAGTAAACCTACCTTTAGTTTGTTTTGCTCTTAGTTGAATATCATCCCATGTTTTGTTAGTAAATAATGTTCTCCAAGCAAGATTGCATTTTCCTATTTTAGCTTCAAGGTCTTTTGCTTTTGCTTGTGCCTTTTCAAATATTTCTTTTTGAGATTTCATTTCTTTTTCGGCATTTTCTTTTTTAGTTAGCAAGTCATTATATTCATTTTGATCCATTTCCATAGTTTTGTTTTCATCTTTTAATAACTTACTTGCTTTCTCAAATTCCTTTTTAGCTTCAGCATATGCCTTTTTGCTATCATCTTTTACTGCTATAACATTTGCTAGTTTTGCTTCCAAACTTCCTCTATAGTCTATAATTTTTGAAATTTGAGTTTTATTTTTAGAATATCCTTCTAAGTTTTTAAGTCTATTATTCTTCTTTTCTAAATCTTTTTCCATTTTTTCTCTGGCTTCACCATCTAGATTTTCTAAGGCTTTTTCTTTTCCGGTAATCTCTTTGCTTAATGTCTCCATCTCTTTTTTCATGTCTTCTTCAGACATATCTTTATATTTAGCATCAATTTCTTCATACGCTTTGTCTAACGCTCTTTTTTTCATATAAATTACTCCTTTATTATGAATATTTTTTCACATACTTTATTATACCATATTTTCCATTTTCTTGCAACTATATTATGTAGATTTGTGTAATTTGTAATTAGAACTTAACACAATTGTAATATATACGTAATATTTTATATGTTTTGTATTGTTTTTTTCATTTCTCCTATTGCTCTATCGGCTAGTTTTGAATACTTTAATTTTTTATCTTTTATTTTTTCAGAAAGTTCTGGCAAAATTCCAAAGTTTGCATTCATTGGTTGAAAACCTTCATTTGTTGTTGATATATATTTACTCAATGCCCCTATCATTGTTAAATCTGAAAAAACAATTTCTTTATTTGTTTGATTGTATTGTTCTATTGCATTTAATGCTGATACTAATCCTGAAGAAATTGATTCTACATACCCCTCTACTCCTGTAATTTGTCCTGCAAAATGTATATTTCTATTGCTTTTTAATTGATATGTTGGTTCTAATAATTTTGTAGAATTTATATAAGTGTTTCTATGCATTACTCCATATTTTACAAAATTTGCATTTTCTAAGCCTGGTATCATACTAAATACTCTTTGTTGTTCCCCAAACTTTAAGTTAGTTTGGAAGCCAACCATATTAAATAAATTTCCCTCTGTGTTGTCTTGTCTTAATTGTACAAGTGCATATGGTCTATAGCCTGTTCTTTTATCCGTAAATCCTACTGGCTTTAAAGGCCCAAATCTCAAGGTATCTTTTCCTCTTTTAGCCATTATTTCTATTGGCATACATCCTTCAAATATTTCCTTTTTTTCGAACTCATGAAGTGTTACTACTTCTGCATTTACTAAAGCAGTCCAAAATTCTTCATACTCTTCTTTGTTCATTGGAAGATTTAGATAACTTGCTTCTGTTTGTGACTGTATTCTCTTTTGCCATTCTTCTATTGGTTCATCTTTTTCTCTTTCTTGCTCATATCGTTCTCCCCAAAATGCTATATCCATATTTATTGAATCTTTTTCAATAATTGGTGCTGCTGCATCATAGAAAAACAGTTTATCTTGACCTGTAATGCTTAATATTTCATTTGATAGTTTATCTGAAGTTAATGGACCCGTTGCTATAATTACAATTCCGTCTTCTGCCATTTCTTGTAGTTCACTCTTGATTTCACTATCTATTAAAACATCGTCAATATTGTTTACGGTTTCTTTTCCAACTTCTTTTCTTATTATTTCTATATTTTTCATTTTCTCTAATTCTTCTGTTACTCTCTTAGAAAAAACTTCTCTATCTACTGCAAGTGCTTGTCCAGCTGGTACTGCTGTTTCATCTGCTATTTTTATTAAAAGTGAATCAAGCATTCTTAGTTCTTCTTTTAATAGACCACAAGCATTAGTATGTAAATTTGATTTGAATGAATTGCTACACACTACTTCTGCCAAATTTTGATTACTATGTGCAGGCGAATATTTTTGTGGTTTCATTTCATATAGCTTTACTTTTATTCCTCTTTTTGCAATTTGGTAAGCAGCCTCTGTTCCTGCTAATCCTCCTCCAATTACTGTTATATAATCCTTCATTTTTCCACCTCATATTACTTATATATTATATCCAAAAACTTCCGTGACTGGCATCACGGAAGTTTCTTTGAGTTACTTGTACCTTTTATTAAATTGAGATTTGACTCTCTACTACAATTATATTACTACATTATTTAAAATATGTCAACATCTTTTGGAAATTTTAACCAAATAATTTCATAATATCTTCCTTTGATAGTTGGCTTATAAATGTGTTTTGTGTTGATAACATATTGTCTGCAAGTTTTGCCTTTTTTTGTTGTAGTTCATAGATTTTTTCTTCTATCGAATTTTTAGTAATTAGTTTATATACTTGCACATTATTTTTTTGACCTATTCTATAAGTTCTATCTGTTGCTTGATTTTCAGCTGATAAATTCCACCACGGATCATAATGAATTACTACATCTGCTCCTGTTAGATTTAAGCCTGTTCCACCAGCTTTCAAGGATATTAAAAATACCTTTATACTTTCATCTTTATTGAATTTATCAACTAAATCTATTCTATCCGCTACTTTTGTTTGTCCTGTTAACTTTAAATATGATATTTTATTTTCTTTAAGTTCTTTTTCTATCATTTCAAACATTGAGGTATAACCTGAAAATAGCAATATTTTGTGTCCACTCTCAACCGTGTTTTTTATAAGTTCTATACATTGTGTAAGCTTACTACTTTCACCTTCATAATCTTGTAAAAATAGTTTTGGATGACAGCATATTTGCCTTAATCTCATTAACAAAGCTAATATTTTGATTTGGCTTCCTTCAATTCCGTTTACTTTAATCTCATCACTTATCTCTTTCTTTGCTCTTGATAAGTATGCCAAATATACCTTTTGCTGTTCTTCTTGCATTTCATTATATAGCACACTTATTGTTTTGTCTGGTAGCTCTGTTAGTACCTCTTTCTTTATTCTTCTTAGCACAAAAGGTTCTATCATTTTTTTAAGTCTTTCTAAACTTGTTTCGCTTTCTTCTTTGACTATAGGTGTTTCAAATGATTCTTTGAATTTTCTGTATTTAAACAAATAGCCTGGCATTATAAAGTCAAATATAGACCATAATTCTGAAAGTGAATTTTCAATAGGTGTACCCGTTAATGCAAATCTTGTTTGTGTTAATATTTTTTTTATAGATTTTGCATTTTGTGTATTGTTATTTTTTACATATTGAGCCTCATCTGCTATCATATATCTAAAGTTATAGGCTTTTTCTTCATATATTTCAATGTCTCTTTTTAATGAATCATATGATGTAATAACTAAATCATATTGTGGTATTTTATCTATTTTTTTTGCTCTTTCGGTAGCATTTCCACTAATTACACATACTTTTAAACTTGGTGCAAATTTGTTAGTTTCGTTTAGCCAGTTCAAAGTAAGTGAACTTGGACACACTACTAATGATGGCATTTTTCCTTCTTTATTTACGTAATCTAATATTACTGCTATAACTTGAATTGTTTTTCCAAGTCCCATATCATCTGCTAATATTCCACCAAATTGATAGCTATCCAATGTCTTTAGCCATTGGTATCCTATCTTTTGGTAGGTTCTTAAACTTGCATTTAAATTTTTAGGTATTTCCATTTGAACAGTTTTTTGTTCTGTTTCAAGGCTCTCTACCATATTTTTATATGCTTCATCTTTTGTTACTTCAACATTATTTAGATTTTTTAAACATCTTTCTAAATACAAACTTCTATAATTTTGAAGTGTAATAACTCCATCTTTTAAGTTTGTAAAGCCATTATCCATATCTAGATTTAAGTCATCTAAAAATTTTAAAGTTTCATTTTGTTTTAAATCTATATAGCTCCCATCTTTTAATCTGTGGAAAGTCTTTTTTAACTTATACTTTTCCATTATGTCTGATAGATCTGATAATTCAATTCCTATTTGCGATAAATCTATTTGTAGTAAATTATTTTCTATCCTTACTCCAATAGATTTCATTTGTGGAGCACGTATTTCTTTTTTCTTAAAAGTTTCAGTAGCCAAAACTTCATATTTTTTCATATAGTCTTCAATTTCTTCTGATAAAAATTGATATATCTTTTCGTCATTTGCCAAAATTAGTCTTGCATTTTTTCTATCAAGCATAAATCCAGTTTTTATAAATTGATTTAGTGCTTCATTTTCTTTTATCATATTTCTGGCAAAATCAACATTTTGATTTGTTAGTGGATTGTATTCATTTTTTCCATAACAAAATTTTATATCTGCTATAACATTATTGTTTGCATCATAATCTAAGTATATCTTCACCCCTAATTTTTGTGGAATATACTTGTCTTTTACATATTTAGGCAAATCGTCTGTAACTACACTTTCTTCTATTTCTGGCGCTATCATTGCAAAAAAGTTTGTTACTTCTTTTTCATCCATAATTATTTCATTTGTATAATTTTTTCTTAAGGTTTCTAGTATATTTAAAATAGTGTTTTCGAATTTTTTGTCACAACGATATAAGCTGTCTGTGAATAATAAATATATATTTTTTTTACCTCGTAAAATATCATAACTAAAAACATCAATGTTGCATTTTAGTTTAAATTTATTTCCTTCTAATTCTGTAATGTTGAAGAATATTTCTGGTTCTTCATCTGCAAAATATATATTTTTTTCTACTGCATTTATTTGAAAGGCTACATTTTTATTTTTCAAAATTTCAAAAATGTCGTCTAAGCCTGAATTTGATAGTAAAATATTGTCTGGTATAAAATTGTTTCTATAATATGTGTAATTCATTTCATTGCTGTATTTAATAATCTCTGCATATTTTAATAAAAATGATAAAATTTCTTGTGATTCTTTTTCAAAAGATTCTGTAGTATGTATAAAATTTAGTTTTGCTCCATATTGATATACTTCATTGTTTGACATTTTTTCGTAGAATTCTGGTAGGTTTTTAAGTTTATATAGCTGTTTTTCACCTATTCTAAATTCCACCTTTAATTGTTTTTTGAAGTTATCATAAAAAAATTTAGGTACAATTTTTATATTTTTACTTATATTTTCCTCTTCAATTTTAGAGCTTTGTTCACTTTGCATAAAGTTATTTAATAACTGCTTAAATACCCTATGATTTTCCTTTTCTTTAAAGTTTTCTTCTTTATTCAACATAACAATCTCCCTTGAAATTTCATCAAGTTGTAATTATATCATAAGTTATTTGTTTTTTCAAGGAATATGGCATAATTTAAGAACGAGGGTGTAGTTCCCCGTTCTTGAATTTATTTTTTAGTTTTTCTTTTTGTTGTTTTTGCCTTTTTTGTTTTAGTAGTTTTCTTTTTCTTTTCTTCTTTTTTCTCAGGTGTCCATGGTTCTCCTGGTTTTGGTGGGTTCCATGAAATGTATTCACAAGTACCTGGATTATTTTCACATACGTAGAATTTCTTTCCTCTTTTAGTTTTCTTTATTTGCACTGTTCCACCACATACTGGGCATGGTACATCTATAGTTTCTATAATAGGTTTTGCATTTTTACATTCTGGATAACCCGGGCAAGCTAAAAACTTACCATATCTACCATATTTTATTACCATCATTCTTCCACATTTTTCACATGGTACGTCTGATACTTCTTCAACTAATTCGACATGTTCTAGTTCTTTTTCTACTCTATCTAAAGTCACCTTAAATGGTCCATAGAACTCACGTATAACTTGTTTCCATGGTTCTTTTCCTTCTGCAACTTCGTCAAATTCTTCTTCAATTTTAGCAGTGAATTCAACATTTATTACATCTGGAAAGTTTTCAACTAATAGTTTGTTTACTATTTTACCTAAATCTGTTGGTATTAGTTGTTTTTGTTCTTTTTGAATATATCTTCTTTCCAAAATTGTTGTAATTGTTGGAGAATAAGTACTTGGTCTTCCTATTCCTTTTTCTTCTAAAGCTTTTACCAAGCTTGCCTCTGTATATCTTGCAGGTGGTTGTGTAAAGCTTTGTTTTGCTTCTAGTTTTTCTTTTTTTACCTCTTGGCCAATTGTTAATTCCGGAATTGAGTTGTCCTCTTCCTCTTTTTCTCCCTCTATAGTTTCTACATATAGAACCATGAAACCTTTAAATTTTAAAGTTTGTCCATTTGCTCTAAAATTGTAATTGTTTACATCTATATTGGCTGTAACTGTATCATATATAGCATTAGCCATTTGGCTTGCAATAAATCTGTTATATATCAAACGGTATAATTTGTACTGATCTGTTGTTAAATAATCTTTAATTTTTTCTGGTTCTAAATCTATATATGTTGGTCTAATTGCCTCATGCGCATCTTGAGCATTTTGCTTTGTTTTGTAATAACGATTTTCATAATAGTTTGCGCCATATTTTTGAGTAATAACTTCTTTTGCTACTGCCCTTGCTTCATCTGAAATTCTAGTAGAGTCAGTTCTCATATATGTAATTAAACCAACTGTACCTTTTTCACCAACATGTACACCTTCATATAGTCCTTGTGCAACAGACATTGTCTTTTTTAGTGTAAAGCTTAATTTTCTAGATGCTTCTTGTTGCATTGTACTTGTAGTAAATGGTGGTGCAGGAGTTCTTTTCTTTTCTCCTTTTTTCACATCTGCTACAATATACTTACCTTTTTCTATATTTTTTAATATTTCGTCTACTTCTTCTTTTGTATGTATTTCTATCTTTTTACCATCTTTTCCATAAAATGTAGCTTGAAATTTCTTTTTAGAATTTGGTTCTAATAAATCAGCATAAATATTCCAATATTCTTCTGGTATAAAGTTTTCTATTTCTTCTTCTCTATCAACAATTAACTTTACAGCAACTGACTGCACTCTACCTGCTGATAATCCTCTTTTTACTTTTTTCCATAGCACTGGGCTAATTTTGTATCCCACTATTCTGTCTAATACTCTACGAGCTTGTTGTGCGTCAACTAAATCCATATTTATTGTTCTTGGTTTCTTTATACTTTCTTTTACAGTTTCTTTAGTGATTTCATTAAAAGTAACTCTGCAATTGCTATCTTCTGGTATTTCTAATATATGTGCTAAATGCCACGCAATAGCTTCTCCCTCACGGTCAGGGTCAGATGCCAAATATACTTGTTTTGCAGCTTTGGCTTCTTTTTTTAAACTTTTAATTAGGTCACCTTTTCCACGAATGTTTATATATTCTGGTTCAAAGTCATGTTCAATGTCAACAGCCATTTTTGATTTTGGTAAATCTCTAATATGTCCCATTGAAGCCATTACTTTGGTATTTCCACCTAAGAACTTTTTAATTGTGTTTGCCTTTGCAGGTGATTCCACAATAATTAGCTTGTCTGCCATTTGAATTCTCCTTTAATTAGTAAATTATAAGGAGTTGTCTTTAAACAACTTCCTTGATTTCTTTGTAGATTTTTTCTTCTACATCTTGTATTGCAACTGTATGAGCTTTTTCGCCCATTTCTTTTAAAGCTTTTTTATCCTTCACTAAGTTTGATATTGTACTATTTAATTCTTCTGCTGTCAAGTTTTTGTCTAATATTATTTTGGCAGCTCCTACATTTTTTAATACTTTTGCATTGTATTCTTGATGATTTTCTGTTGCAAATGGGAATGGTATAAATATTGCTGGCACGCCTACATTTGCTATTTCTGTTATTGTCATTGCTCCACTTCTTGAAACTACTAAGTCTACAATATTCATTATTTCTTCCATATTATAAATGTATGGTACTATGCTAACATTTGGTATATTGTCAATTTCTATTGAATATTTTTCTTTTAGTTCATTTTTTATCTGATCATATTGTTTTGGTCCTGCTGCCCATAAAATTTGGTAGTCTTGATTTTGTTTTTTAGATATTATTTCCAATAAACTATTATTTATACTTTTAGCTCCTTGGCTTCCTCCAAAAAATAGTACTATTGGTTTATTGCTTTCTAGTTTATTTTCCTTCAATAATTCTTGTTTTCTAGGATCTGATATTTCTACTTTTTTCACTTTAGTAGGGGTCCCTGTGACAACTACTTTTTTTGCTTTTGGTAATCTTGCTTTTGCGTCTTCAAATCCTACTAATATCTTGCTTGCTTTATTTGATAACATTTTTACTGCTACACCCGGAAATGCATTGCTTTCGTGCAATACTACTGGCACCTTTTTCTTTTTAGCTGCCATCCCTACTGGCACACAAATATATCCACCTGTTCCAATTACTACATCTGGTTTAAACTGTTCTATTATTTTTTTAGCTTCTTTTATTGAATGAAAAGTTTGATATATTTTTTTCATATTTTCTAATGATATTGTTCTATTAAATCCATAAGCATTTATATGTTTTAACTCATAGCCTGCTCTAGGAACTAGGTCATTTTCTAGCCCACGATCAGTACCTATAAATATTATTTCTGAGTCTGGTTCTTCTTTTTTTATCTTATTAGCTATTGCTATTCCTGGATTTATATGTCCACCTGTTCCTGCTGCTGCTATTATTGCTCGCATTCTAGTTCCCCCTTTATACTTTTGAGCCCGCTCGTGAAATGTTTAGTAAAATACCGCATACTACATAATAAAATCAATAACGCTGTTCCTCCATAGCTGAAAAATGGTAGTGGTATACCTGTATTTGGAATTGATGATGTGACAACTGCTATATTTAGTATTACTTGAATTGCAACTAAACTCACTATTCCTGTAGCTAATAGGCTTGAAAATGTATCTGGTGCTTTTATTGCAATTAGTACACCTCTCCAAATTAAAATTCCAAATAATATCATTATAATTAGGCACCCTATAAAACCTAATTCTTCTGCAACTATTGCAAATATAAAGTCATTTTGTGGCTCTGATATATATAAATATTTTTGTTTACTTTCACCTAAACCTGCTCCAAATAGTCCTCCTGAACCTATTGCATATAAGCTTTGAACTACTTGCCAGCCTGTTCCTGTAAGGTCTTGCCAAGGGTCTAAGAATGAAATAATTCTGCCTATACGGAAGCTATCATTCCCTCCTCCTGAACTAACTTTATATATCAGGTATGAGATTAAACCTCCTCCACCTATTGCTCCAACAATAATAAAGTGTACGAGTCTTGTTCCCGCAATCAGCATCATTATACAAGTAATCATTCCAATAATTAATGATGCACTTAAATGGTTTTGTACTAAATATAATACTGCAATTGGTGGAAGTATAAAACAAAGTGGTTTTACAAATCCTCTCCAAAAATCTCTCAACTCATCTTTGTGCTCTGTTAGATAACCTGCATAAAATATAATTAATCCTATTTTAGTTAATTCTGATGGTTGAAACTGTCCTATTATCGGAATTTTTATCCATCTTGTAGCTCCATTTACTTCAACTCCAACATTTGGAATTAGAACTAGTAATAGTATAAGTACAGAAACCACATATGCCATTTTATACATTTTTTTATAAACATTATAATTTATTTTTGAAAAGAAAAACATTCCAAATATACCTAAAATGGCTGCTAAAAGTTGTTTGCTTGCATATGAATAAGTTTTGCCTGTTTCAGCTAATGCTGATGGTGCTGAAGCTGACAATACCATTACTATTCCTAATGCCAACAATATGAATATTACAGCACATAGTATAAAATCAAATGGTTGGTTTATGAAATTTGTGGATTTCTT
>SAMEA104315432__coassemble_676_pt1 | contig 15580 bp, 15 predicted proteins | sample SAMEA104315432__metabat2_low_PE_014 | metagenome-assembled genome bin SAMEA104315432 (sample SAMEA104315432) | gut metagenome | biome: Monkey gut; feature: monkey-associated habitat; material: faeces | place: China | collected 2013 | reverse complement strand
ATATTATATACTATAATATATGAAATTTAGCTATAATGAGTGTCCTTTTCTGTAATGCTTATTTGATTTTTACACCAAATATAATCTATCTTCTGCAAAATTGCACCCAGACACTTTACAATTATTAAATTCGCACTTAATAAAAGATGTTTCTAAAAATTCTGTATTAGAAAAATTGCATTGTTCAAATACTACATCTCTAAATGTTATTTTTTCTAATGTTCTATTTTGCATACAAATATTATTAAATTTATAATGCTCAAATTCAATTTCATATAATTTTATATTATTACATTCTTCATTTTCAAAATTGCAATAATTAATTTTTTAATCTTCTTTAATGTGAACTAAATACTTATTTTCTAATTCTTGAATATGAAGATTTTTGGTTTTAAAATGTTCATCTATTTTCACTCCTAAAGCATATATTTCTATTCTAATACTAATGCTTTTTTAGGGCAAAAGTTTGAACATTTACCACATCTTATACACTTATTATGATCTATTTTAGGTGCTTCAAAATCTTTTTGAGATAATGCTCCAACTGGACAAACATTTACAGCTGGGCATTTATGATTTTGAGGACAATTCTCTATTACTATTTTTAATCTTCTATCCATAAGTTTATCTCCTTTCAACATATAAATTTACCTTATACTATATTTTCAAAATTATTAACGAATTCTTGTAGATCATTTATAAATCTACTCGTATGAAATCCATCACATACTGCATGATGCACTTGTACTGCTAATGGTAATAATATTTTATTACTTTGTTCATAAAATTTACCTACTGTAAATATTGGCAATAAATATTTTTCTCCTCTTGGTAGATTCAAATTAAATTCAGTAAATGTTACCCATGGTATAGACGAAATGTTTATTAAATTATTTTCTTCACATTTCTTGGTTATAAAACCTTTCTCGTTTCCATACTCTTGAATATCTTTTTCATAATTATTATAAAATTTTTCAAAACTACTATCGTATTTGGTCCATATATTTGAAAAAGTGTTATTATCTTTATGAAATATTGTATAAGACGGATTTACATTAATGTAATATCCTAAATTATCGTTTTCATCTAAACTCATTCTAAATTCAATATGATTATTAACTACTTTTGTTATTGCATATAATATTACTGGATATAATTTATAATTTCTTTCTTTTGTTAATTTTAATAAGTCTGTAATATCAATATTAACTGTCATACTATATGAACATAGTACATTATTTAAATAATGTATAAAATGTTCTTTTCTATCATATTTTTCTAAGTCTATTATTTTAAAACTTATAATAAAATTTTCTCCAATCTGTTCGACAACTTACTATTTTCCCGACTAATTACTAAATTGTAATATTATTACTTGTTTTTTATATATTTTAATATTTTAATTAATAATGGTCTAAAAATCAAATATATCACATATTCAATAATTCCACCGATTACATTTGTTATTATATCAGTCATATCAGCGTCGTGTACATATCATACTCAAACAACCTTTTGAATATTTTTGAATTTTTTATTAAAATATCACCTTTTTAGTTTCGTCTAAAAACAAAAAGCTTTATTTTTCAAAGCTTCTTCGATGTAGTACTGAAACGCACTCAGCATGCGACGTGAAAGGGAACATGTCTACTGGTTGTATTTCTTTTATGTTGTATTTTTCTTCTAGCTTTGATAAATCTCTTACCATTGTTGCTGGATTGCAACTTATATATACTAATTTTTCTGGGCTTAATTTTAATATGTTATTTATTGTGGTATCATCTAAACCTCTTCTTGGTGGATCTACAAATACAGCATTTGGAGTTATATGTTTTTCATGTAATAAGTTTTCCAAAACTTTTTCTACATCTCCACAAGTAAATTCTATATTTTCTATATTATTTATTTTTGCATTTTCTTTTGCATCTTCTATTGCTTGTTCTACAATTTCAATTCCATATACCCTTTTTACAAACTTTGAAGCATATATTCCTATTGTTCCTATTCCACAATATAGATCAAGTAAGATATCCTCTGCTTTTAAGTTTGCTCCTTCAATTGCTTTATTGTATAAAACTTCTGTTTGTACAGGGTTGGTTTGATAAAATGACATTGGTGAAATTTTAAATGTATAGTCTCCTAGTTTGTCATAAATATAGCCATCACCATATATGGTAATATTTTTATTTCCTAGTATTACATTTGTGTTTTTAGTATTTATATTTTTTACAACTGTTTTTAGTTTGAATTCACTTTGTTTTAAACCATCTATTATACATTCTACTAATTCTTTTTCTTTTGGTATATTTTCTCCATTTATAACTAATACGCACATTATCTCTTTAGTTTTTATGCCAACTTTTATTACAATATGTCTAAACAAACCTTTTCCTGTCTTTTCGTTATATACAGATATTTTGTTTTGGTTTAAGAATTCTACAATTGTTGTTGCAATTTGTTCTGATATAGGGTTTTGAATTTTACATTCTTTCATTGGAATTACTTCATGTGTTCTAGCTGCAAATATTCCTGTGACTACTTCTCCGTTTTTTGTATTGCCTAATGGGTATTGGGCTTTGTTTCTATAGTTGTACGGACTTTTCATTCCTATTGTATTTTGTACTGTAACCTTTTGTTTTAATGTTTTATTTACTAAATTTTGAACTACTTCTTGTTTCATCTTTAATGTTGTTTGATAACTTATATGTCTTAAATTGCATCCTCCACATCTTGTATATGTGCTACAATCTACTTTTTCTCTGCTTGAAGCGGTTTCTAATATCTCTAATATTTTACCAAATCCATGAGATGTAGTAGTTTTTAATATTAGTATTTTACATTTTTCACCTTTTATTGCCTGTGGTATAAATATTATATAGTCATTTATTTTAGCTATGCCTTCTCCTTCATAACCGTTATCTATAATATCTACAATATATTCTTCATTTTTCTTTACTGGTATTTCCATCTTTTATTCCTTTACATATTTTTTAATAATTTGATACAACTTTTGTACTGGTAGCCCAACAACTGAATTATAACTTCCTTCAAATTTAACTATAAACTTAGAAAATTGTCCTTGTATTGCATAAGCTCCTGCCTTGTCCATTGCTTCTCCCGATTCAATCCACTCGTTTATTTCTCTTTCATCTATTTCAGATAAATATACTCTTGTTATATCATAATCTGTAATAACATCTTTTTTACCATCTTTTTCAATTATTACACATAAACTTGTAATTACTTCATGTACATCATTTTGTAATTCTGAAATCATTTTAAAAGCTTCTTGTTTGTCTTTTGGCTTTCCATAATGTTTACCATTTTTTAATACTAAGGTATCTGAACCTATTACAATTCTGTCTCCTGTAGTTTTATCAAATACTTCTTTTGCTTTTAAATAAGCTATTCTTTTTGATTGTTCTTGAATTGTTAAGCCTTCTGCAAAGCTTTCATCTGCATTGCTTACAATTACTTCAAAATCTTTTGTGATATATCCTAATAACTCTTTTCTTCTTGGTGAAGCTGATGCTAGTATTATCTTCATAAAATTTATCTCCTTTCATCTTCTTACAGATTATATCATAAAAATAGAAAAAGCGATAGTTTTACCCTATCGCTTTTTCTATTTTTTATATGTCTAAACGGTAATATTTTGTTACAGTATTACCATCTTTATCTTTTGTTGTAACAGACTTCCACTTTGCTCTCCATGGACAAATGCACCTTACTACAATTAGTAGTATTATTAGTACTAAAAGTGCATAACTCCAAAGTGGATCTACGCCAATCCAGTACGAAAATTCCCGTATTCTTTCTAGCATAGAATTACCTCCTATAAAATAAGGATATTTATATTATATAATCTTTATATATTTATGTCAAACCGTCATATTGTTTCTAATTCATATTCTCTGTTTCCTACTCCAATTTCAGCTACTGTTTCTATTGTGTGTACTACATATTTATATTATTCTTCTCTTAGAACTGCTCCACATCTCTTATTAAGAGTTTTTAATATGCTTTCCATTTTAGCATTTATTTCTTCTGATGTCATAGTTGTATTACCATTATCAATTACAATTCTTAACATTATTGATTTTTTGCCTTCTGGAACTTGGTTGCCTCTATACTCCTCAACAAATTTTACATCTTTTAATTTACCCTTGATTGAGCTAGAAATTTCTTCCCATGTTACAGATTCATCAACTAAAATTGATAAATCTTTTTCAACTAATGGTAATAAAGGAATATGAACAAACTTATTATCTCTAGAAGCAAAAGGTACTAATTCGTCAACATTTAATTCAAAAATTGCAACATTAGCTCTTTTTATTTTAGCAGAGTTCATAGTTTTTATTGATAATAATCCTAATTTACCTATTACTTTGTTATCTAACATAATATCTAGATATACATTTACATCTGCCCAAGAAGGTTTTTCACCTTGTTTCAAAGTTATTTTTTCCATGTGGCAGTATTCAGACATATTTTCTATTACACCTTTTAATTCATAAAATAGCTTACTAGCATCTTTTCCAACAATACTTGCTGTTAATAATTTTTTATGAACTGGTAATGTTTCATCTTCTGATGATTCATGATATTCACCTTTTTCAAATGCTTGGGCAACTTCAAATAGTTTGAATTCATCAAAATATCTTAAGTTTTTAGAAATTGCCTCTAACATTCCTGGTATAAGTGAAATTCTTAAATATGCTTCACTTGGTGATGGAGGTGTGGCTAGTTTAACTGAATTTTCTTTATTCACTCCAGCTGCATCTATATATTTTTCGTCTATCCAAGGATATGTAAATATTTCATTAAATCCACATCTAAAAGCTAAATATTGTTTTAATCTTTGCTCTAATAATACTTTGTTTTGTAAAACAGCATGTTCAAATTTAACAGTTAGTGGTTTAGCTTCAAAACTTTCAAAGCTTAGTAGTCTAGCTATATCTCCCATTACATCATCTTTTAAAGATACATCTCCTGTTGAACGCCACACTGGAACAACAACATGGTAAACTTTATCTTTATATTCTACATCATATCCTAAAGCTTTTAATACTTTTTTAATTGTTTCTCTAGGTAAAACCTTTCCTAATCTCACATTAAGGAATTCTTCTGATACATCTATTACTTCCCTTTGTGTTTTTATTGGATAAACATCATTGAATGCTACAACTTTGCTTTCTGGGAATATTTCTTTAAATAATTGCAATGCTAATGCAATTCCTTGGCTAACTCTTTCAGTATCAAGATTTTTTTCATATCTTATAGAAGCATCTGTTTTTTCATCAAATCTTTTTCCTGTTTTTCTAATTGTAGAAGCTATGAAGTTAGCAACTTCTACAACAACTCCTGTTGTTTCTGGAAGAATTGAATCTTTTTTACCTCCACGTATTCCTGCTAATGCCATCGCATCTGTGTCATCACATATTACTAAATCATCTTCGGTTAGGCTAATTGTATTATTATCAAGAAGTAATAATTCTTCATCTTTTTTAGCATTTCTAACAATTATTTTTTCACCATTTACATGTGTTCTATCAAAAGCATGTAAAGGTTGACCTACAGCCATCATAACATAATTTGTAATATCTACAATAGCACTTATTGGTCTCATACCTGCATTTATTAAAGCTGCTTTCATCCACATTGGAGATTCTTTATCATATACATTTTCTATTTCAATTGCAGCATATCTATTACATTTTTCAGGTGCTTGTATTTCAACATTGTATTTTGGAAGATTTTTGTCAATTTTTATACTTGGTAATTCTTTTAAAGGTACATTATAAATTGCTGATAGCTCTCTTGCTATTCCATAATGTCCCCATAAATCTGGTCTGTTTGTTAATGATTTATTATCTATTTCAAGTACAACATCATCCATGCATATCAATTCAGCTATATTTTGACCTGGTTTACATTCAATACCTTTTAAGTCAACTATTTCTGTTTCATTTTTAGCTGGAAAAATGTTCTCTAAATATACTTCTTCTGCTCCACAAATCATACCATAAGATGATTCGCCACGCATATTTGTTTTCTTTATTTTAACTAAATCTGGTTCTCCATGCCAATATACTTCAGCACCTGGCTCAGATACTACTACATATTCACCTACATACAAGTTTGATCCACCACATACAATTTGTACTGGCTCTGTTTCACCTATATCTACCATACATATTCTTAATGAGTCTGCATTAGGATGTTCTTTTACTTCTAATATTTTTCCTACTACTATGTCGTGAAATTTATCACTAGTATTTTCAACAGACTCTACTTCAACTGTTCTTAATGTTAAATCATAAGCTATTTGTTTATTTGTTATTTCTTTTGGTAAATCAACATATTTTTTAACCCAATTTAATGATACTTTCATTTTGTTTACCTCCTTATTTAAATTGCTCTAAAAATCTTAAATCTGCACTATGGAATAATCTTACATCATCCACTCCATAACGCATCATAACTAATCTGTCTAATCCAATGTTAATATAGAATCCGGTCCATTCTTCTGGATCAAGCCCAGCAGATTTTAAAACATTAGGATGAATTACACCACCTGGCATTACTTCAATCCATCCATTGTGGTTACATACGCTACAACCTTTTCCTCCACATACTAAACATTCCATATCTATTTCATAACCTGGCTCAGTAAATGGGAAGAAACCTTCTCTCATACGTACATTGATTTTTCTACCAAATACTTTTTCAAGAATAGTTTGAATCATTACCATTCCGGATGAGAATGAAATATTTTTATCAACTATAAGAGCTTCATATTGGAAGAATGCTCTTTCATGTCTTGCATCAGTATTTTCATTTCTATATACTCTACCTGGGTAAACAAATCTTGCAGGAGCACCGTGTTTTAATAAATATCTAACTGATCCACCTGTTAAATGAGGTCTTAAACATAAACGTTCTGTTCCTGATTTTTCCTCTGTTCCATCTAACCAGAATGTGTCCATAGATTGACGTGCTGGATGGTCAGCAGGGAAATTTAAGTTATCAAAAGCATATTTTTCACTACTAATATCATCTTCACTATACACTTCAAAACCTAATGATAAAAAGGCTTCATTTAGGTCGTAGCACATTTGAGTAATAGGATGTAATGCTCCTTTACTTATAGCTGTTCCTGGTAATGTAAGGTCTAAAGGTTTATCTACAACACTTTTAGCACTTATAAGTTCATCTTCTTTTTGTTTTATTTTCTCTCCAAATAATTGTTTAATTTCAGTTGTTTTCATTCCAACAACCTTTTTTTCTTCATTAGATAATGTACTTATAGATTTTAAAACTTCACCTAACTCGCTTTTTTTACCAGTTAGTTCTTTTGCAATATTTTGCAATTCTTCTACTGTTTTTGCATTTTCTAGTTTTTCAATTCCATTATTTTTGATTTTTTCTAACTTTTCTTCCATAATAGCATTTCCTTTCCCTAAAAAACAAAAATAGTGATACCAAACTAAAGGACGAATCTTTTAATCCGCGGTACCACCTTTTTTCTAATTTCTTAGCACTTATTAAAATAATTTTCTTAACGATATTGACTCCATTATTGAAATTCATTATATAGCTTCTCTAGTATGGCTCTCAGTCTATTGACCATAACTCCCTGTATAGAATTCTAAATAACTACTTAGATAACTTCTTCATCATATATCCAAGACTTTTATATATAAAAACTGTATCAATTATACATTCAAAAATTGTTTTTGTCAATAAAAAAGCGGTAGAAATTCTACCGCTTTTTTTGAGGGACTCACATGTTGTTAACTCCGGAAAGCCGCCGTTTGGCGATTTCCTTGATATTCCTTTCAGGATCGTTGAGCAAAATGCTCAGGGTCTTGCAGTTGGCATACTTGCTATGGACAACTGCTTTTCTGACATTTGCGTCAGTGGAAAATGCCAATGTTTCCATCAGCTTTTCGGCATTTTCCATGAAGGAAATGTCCTTGGCAAACGGCGGGTCGTTGAGATCCATCGTCAGTTTCTCATACTTGCCATTTCCGCCTTCAGCCTTGGAGATCATTTGCCGTACCCACACAAGGTGGGTATTATTAAGAGCCTTCAGAAATGCCTTACGGCCTTCCTCACTCCGGAACTCCGCAGTTCCCAAGTTGATCTTGATTGTGTTAGCCTCTCTATTCATAGTTTTTCCTCCTAAAAATAATTTTTTTCTTAGGATATAAATTGTTCTTTCGAACAACAAATATATTATTGCACAGTTTTATGTAAATTTCAACTGTTTTTTTAAAAAAAAATACTTGATTGGTAATTCATGCGTAAAAAAAGAGCTTTCGTTTGAAAGCTCTTTTTTGGTGCGGATGAGAGGACTCGAACCTCCACACCGTTGGTACTGGTTCCTAAGACCAGCGCGTCTGCCAGTTCCGCCACATCCGCATATTAAATTAAATATATCTTGTTGACATAGAATATTGTAGCACATTACTTTATTCTATGTCAACATATTTTTTTGATTTTTAATATTTTTTCTAAATTTTTAACTATTATTCAGTCTTTTTCTTTCCTCTACCTTTTTTAAGTTTTTCCAAAGCTTCTTTCTTTGCTTCTCCTTTTTCTTCATAACCAGGTTTTCCTAAAAGCCTAAACATATTCTTTTTATACTTTTCAACTCCTGGTTGATTAAATGGATTAACTCCTAATAGTTTACCTGACATTGCACATGCAAGTTCAAAGAAATATATTAAATGTCCTAATGTATATTCATTCAGGTTATCAATAGTTAGTACTATGTTCGGAACTCCTCCCTCAATATGAGCTTCTATTGTTCCTTCCATGGCTTTTTTATTTATTTCGTCTAATCCTTTTCCTGTTAAATAATTTAATTCGTCTAAATTGTCTTCATCTTGATTTATAAATACATTTGAATCAGCTTCTTTTATATTAATTACAGTCTCAAATAGATTTCTTCTACCTTCTTGTATGTATTGTCCTAGAGAATGCAAATCTGTTGTAAATTCTGCACCTGTTGGATATATTCCTTTTAAATCTTTTCCTTCGCTTTCTCCAAAAAGTTGTTTCCACCACTCTGTCATATAGTGTAGTTTAGGTTCATAACTTACAAGTATCTCTATATTTTTTTCGTTTTTGTACAATATATTTCTTGCAACAGCATATTTATAGCAGTCATTGTATTTTAAGCTTTTGTCTAAATATTTTTCTTGTGCAATTCTTGCTCCGTCTAATAATTTATCTATATTTATCCCTACTGTTGCTATTGGTAATAGTCCTACAGCTGTCAATACAGAATATCTGCCTCCAATATTGTTTGGAATGACAAATGTAGTATAGCCTTCTTCCTCTGCTATCTGTTTTAATGCTCCTTTTTTCCTATCTGTTGTAATATAAATTCGTTTTTTTGCTTCTTCTAGTCCATACTTGTTTTCTAGTAATTCTCTAAAAATTCTAAATGCAATTGCTGGTTCTGTTGTAGTTCCTGATTTTGATATTACATTTACAGATAAATCTCTATTTCCAATCAAATCAATTAAATCATTTAAATAGTTAGGGTTTAAATTATTACCTGCATATAATATTTGAGGAGTTTTTCTTTGTTCTTTTGATAGTAAATTATAGAATGTAGATGTTAATGCTTCAATTACAGCTCTTGCTCCTAAATAAGAACCACCAATTCCAATTACAACAAGTACTTCAGAATCTTTTTGAATTTTTTTAGCACATTTTTTTATTTTTTCAACTTCTTTTTTATCATAATCAGTTGGTAAATCTAGCCAACCTAAAAATTCATTTTCATCTTTTGACTTTTCATGTAGTTCATTATGAATATTCTCCACTTGATTAGAATATTTCATAATATCTTCTTGTTTTATATTACTATAACTTAAATCTAATTTTACATTTTCCATCTATTCTTTCCTCCTCTTTTGTATTTATTGTTATTTTATATTAAGTATTCATTTTATTCAATAGAATTTTAAATTTTTTTATCTTTCTTCGTCTCCTATTGGTTTTGAAGTTTTCTGTTTTAGTTGATCTTCCATTCCAATTCTATATATGTCACTATTTGATGCCATTTTATCAAGACCTTTAAAGCCCTGTTCTAATACTTTTTTTACAGCTAATATTCCTAATCTACCTGTAATTTGATTTTCTCTTGGTCTAATTTCTATTGTACATAATTCACCAGTTTTTCCTGAAATACAATTAGTATATGAGCCTAAATTTAATGACACATCAATTTCTTGTCCATTCACTAAAACAGTTATCAATCTTCTCATATTATTAACTTTTAGTACTTCTTTTAAATCTTTTGAAATATTATTTCTATCCAGAAATTCGTTATAATCTTTTATATCTGTTGAGTCACCTATTTCCTCTGATTTGTTCTTTGTAACATAAGAATCTTGTACATCATCTGTTCTTGTTTTATATGTAATTCTTTTTCTTTTATATTCTTGACTTTCTTTAGCTTTATAAAATTTATTACCTTCTCTAATTCTAAGCGAAGCACCTTTTTTTAACAAATCAAATTTCTTTGTATCATAATATGTATCTGTCGAAAAATACTGTACACTATCTTTTTGTTCATAATGTTTTGTTAATATTTGACTTATTCCTTTAAACGGTGCAGGTTGTGTTATATTTAAATCAATTGCCTCTTTGCCCAAAAGTGGAATTATATATTTTCTTTCAAATTCTTGTACTGGTTTTGTTTGACTCTCTACAATATCTCTGATTATATCGCCATATCTTTCTTCGAATTCTTTTTTTCCCATTCCAAGTTCCATTCTAAGTAATTCTGGATTAATTGCCATAGTAGTCTTCACGCTTGGTTCCAAACTAATTGCATGTTGTAGTTCTTCAAACTTTTTGATTCCAGCTTTAGTAATTACATTATTACTTCCAAACTTTGTTTTTTTATATGGTTTAATAGTTTTAGTAGTTTTAAATATACACTTTGAGTTCTTTGGAAATCCTATAACAACTCTACCTAGTAATTTTCTTATATAATCTTCATCTTTTTCTGATGGCAAAATATGATAATCTTTTTTTGCATTTTGCTTATAATCGCATAAGTATCTAAGTTTATCATTTTGAGTTGATTCTTTTATTCTTTCTAAAGCTGAATTGAATGGAGTATTTGTTAATTGCATATATTCTTGATTTGTTAAACTCATTCTTTTCTGTGTTAAAAATTTTCTTATTGCTTCTGGAACATCTTGAGGTACCTCATCCGGATGTTGTCTCAGTTCATCAATTAGTTGTTCAAATAAATAGTTTCCAACAGAGTCCATATCGCAATAGTATATATTCATATAGTTTCGTACTCTTTCAAATATATTTGACTCTTGCAAGTACATTTTATCTTCTGGAATAGCTAATAGTACTTCATCTCCTATTAAAACACATTCAAGACTTTTTATAAGTTCTTCATATTTTGTAAAAGTTCCTAAACCTGTATATGTAGATTCTCTCATTAAATAATCCATTCTATCAATATCATTATTGTGTGATATTAACGCCGCAAGTACACCTTTTAGTGAAACGGTATTATCTTCATTTATTTGTAAGGTTTCTTTTATTTCCCCTTTACCATAAATTACTTCCATAAATTCTACTAATTGTTCAATAAAATCATGTCCATATTTTTGTTCTATAATTTGATGTATTTTTGTATTCGGATCTCTTATTATATCAATACCTCTTTCCTCGTGTGAAAGCCCAGTTACTTTTTCAAGAAGATGTGAATTCACTCCATGTCCAATATCATGAAGTAAAGCAGCAAGTTTTGCCATATCTTTTTCATTTTTATTAAAATATACTCCCTGTTTGCCTAATTTTCTTTCTAATTCATTTAGTGTTCTGCTCATCAAGTAATATACACCTATACTATGTTCATATCTAGTTTCTTGCTCTAATGCAGGATATTCTAAACTAGCCATTGATGTTTGAGTTATATCAGCAAGTCTTTTAAATTCATCACAATTTACGATTTCTTCATAAATTCCATTTAATTCAATATTTCCATAGATTATATCTTTTACTATCATTACTTTTCTCCATAAATCGCTTTCAATATTGCCTTCTTTAGTAACTTTAGGTCTAAATTATATCATATATTTATTTATTTTTTTAGTTTTTTTTGAAAATATCTAGACTTTTTTCTTTTATTTGTGTATTATTATATAGTACAAAATGAAAAAAGATAACATTCGTTATTTTTAGGAGGTTTATTATGAATAGAAAAATTTTTAAAATATCTTTTATATTAATACTTGCTTTTGCTTTTTGTGGTTCTTATGTGTATGCAACTAATATCAACTTAAATTTACCCGGAATTACTTCAGAAAATAATGAGCAAATGGCAAATAACGTTGAAACAATAAACAACGAACAAACAGCAAATAATGTAGAAAATTCAATTGAAAATACAAATAATACATTTGATAATATCGTTGATAATAGTATTACAACTCCTTCTACTCCAGCTGAGACTTTGCAACCAAGTGGAGTATCAACCAGTGCTGAAACTGAATTAGGAATTACAAATATTATAAATATTTTGTTAATTACAGTTGGTGTTATTTTAATATTACTCGCAATTGCAATTTTAATAAGATTAAGAGGATAATTCAAAAGTGGTTTTTTAAACCACTTTTTTCTTTCCATTATTTATTAGAATATTTTATATCAAATTATAAATACTAATATTGAGCAATTTTTTGAGCTTAATTTTTTAAAAAAGGAGGTTCTCATCATATGAAAAATAAATTTTTTATAGTTGCTACTTTATTAGCTATTTTGTCTCTTTTTGCTGTATCTTATACATTTGCTACCACTAATGCTGTAAATGATGTTAGAAATGTTGTTGGTGGAGCTGAAAACGTTATAGAAGATGCTGGAAAAGGCATTGTTAATGGCGTTAAAGATGGGATGAATGCAGTTAAAAATGGTGCAAAAGATGTTGGAAATGATGTAAAAAATGGAATGAATGATATGGGTAGGACTACTAATAATTACACTGCTACAAGAACTGCAACTACAACAGATAACGGATTATTAGGAAATGTATCTAATACTGTTTGGAGCTGGTTAATTATTGCTATAGTTGCCATTGTAATAGTTGCTTTAGTTCTTTTCTATGCAAATCAAAATAAAAATACAACAACATATCATAATGATGATAACGAATAAGTAAATTTATAACATGTATGCCTTCCTTTTTCTTGACATACATGTTATAATATTTATTACATAAAAATAAGGAGTTATACATATGTCAAAAAAAATAATTGCTACAAATCCTGTGGCAAAACACAATTATGAAATAATAGATACTTTAGAGGCTGGTCTTGTACTTTCTGGCACAGAAATAAAGTCTATTCGTAATGGAAAAGTTAACTTAAAAGATAGCTACGCTGGTATAAAAAGTGGCGAAGCTTATTTATATAGTATGCATATAAGTCCTTATGAACATGGCAATATTTTTAATAAGAACCCTTTAAGAGATAGAAAACTGCTTTTAAATAGACGTGAGATTTTCAAATTAGTTGGTTTAATAAAGCAAAAAGGATATTCTCTTGTTCCTATTAGTTTATATTTTTCTGGTAACTTTGTAAAAGTTGAGCTAGGTATAGGAAAAGGTAAAAAATTATATGACAAACGTGAAGATATTGCAAAAAAGGAAGCGTCTCTTCGTGTTCGTAAACAATTTGGTAAAATATTATAAAAAGGATGGATAAATAATGTTACTAGCACTCTCTGGTGTCACAGGAATAGGCAAATCGTATTTTAAAGAAAAACTAGTTGAAGAATTAAATTTCCATAAGGTAAGCACTATTAGAACAAGACCCATTAGAGTTGGTGAAAAAAATGGTGTTGATGGAATTTTTATAACAGATGATGAATTAGATGTATTAAAATCACAAGGTAAAATTGTATATGATTTTAAAGTGTTTGGTGGTAGATACGCATATTTAAAAGATGAGATTTTCTCTAATGATAATATGGTTTTTGAAATGCATTACACAATGATTGATGACTGGAAAAAAATCAAACCTGATATAAAAACTATATATATTCTCCCTACCGATTTGGAGGTTCCTAAGCAAAAAGCCAGACAAAGAAATTTGTCTAAAGAAAAAGAAATTGAAAGAATTAAAGAAATTGATGAGCAATATAATAAATTTATGAATGATAAGGATTTTCAAGGTAAATTTGATTATATTTTATATAATAATTATGATAGTGAATCGGAAAAGCAGATTTTAGATTTAGTTAAAAATTTAATAGTAAATGAATAAATGGAGGTTTTATGAATAATACATATTTTGAACTAAGTGATGACTTTGAAAATATAATAAAAAATACTTTAAATGATAAACAAATAATTAGTATAAAGCAAAACCCAACTGGTTGGACAAATATTGTTTATGAGGTTGAAACAAACGAAGGCAACTTTTTCTTTAGGTTTCCTAGAGATGAGTTTTGGTCTAGAACTATTGTAAAAGACTATGAATTTGCTAAATATATATATGGTAAAACTGACTTTGATACTGTAAAATTAGAGTTATTTTATGACAATGATAGACCATTTAGTGTTCATAAAAAAATATCTGGAATACCGCTTGCAGAAGTTATGAATGTCCTAAGTTCTGATGAGGTTAAAACTATCTCTAATGAGATTGCTAAATTTATGTATCAACTACATTGTTTAGATTTTGATAAATCTAAAATTTTTAGTATAAATAATATTGGTTTAAATTTAACTGACTTTTTAGATGAATTGTTAAACGTTCATGTTAATAAAAATGATATGAATTTCTGGATTCCAACATCTATTCATTCTGATGATATTTGTTTAGTTCATGGTGACCTTAATTCTAGCAATGTGTTATTAGATGAAAATCGCCATGTGGCTGCTATAATCGACTTTGGTTTTGGTGGTTTTGGAAATAAATATAATGATATTGGAAGAATTATTGGAAGATGCCCTACTCCTTTCAAAAACGAAATAGTCAATAGTTATGAACAATATTCTAATTCAAAGCTAGACTCTAAACTATTAGATACAAATATAAATACTTGGACTGATATTGATAATAGTTACATAAATTATATGAGAACAATTGGAATTTACAAATAAATACATTAGAAAGCGACCTTTCAAATATGAAAGGTCGCTTTTAGGATTAGGGATTTACTCGAATTTAGTAGACATGGTTTTTATAAAACCATATGGGCCAATTCTATACAGATATTGTCTCTCCAAGACGCCTACATTTCTTGAATTTACTTCTTTAAGAATTCTTTTTGCAAATTTCTCTTTTACAGAGGTTTCTCCATGGTTTATAAGGATAAGTTTAATATCCTCAAATTGTTGCAAGAACTCAATCATTTCGTCAGCTTTTGCATGTGCAGAAAATTCAGTAGTGTATTCTACTCTTGCCTTTTTGATTGCAACCATACCACCTATTGTAACAACGTCTCCATCTTGTGCCTTTTTGAGCCTAGATCCTAAAGTTCCATCTGTTGTAAAACCAGTAAATTGAATAAGGCTTTTCTTATCCTT
>SAMEA104315432__coassemble_645_pt1 | contig 16129 bp, 19 predicted proteins | sample SAMEA104315432__metabat2_low_PE_014 | metagenome-assembled genome bin SAMEA104315432 (sample SAMEA104315432) | gut metagenome | biome: Monkey gut; feature: monkey-associated habitat; material: faeces | place: China | collected 2013 | reverse complement strand
AAATGACAAAATTTTTAAAAGGTAGAATGAAATTAATGAAAGAAGAACAAGCAATTCAAGCAATTGCTGTTTTCATAGTTTCTATCCTTTCTATACTATTTATAAAACACTAATAATACTATTAGTGTTTTTTTGTACCCAAAAATAAAGAAAGGAAGTTTAATATGAAAGTAAAAGAATTGAAACATCCGCTAATTGAACATAAATTAGCAATATTAAGAGATAAAAAAACAGGAACGAAAGAATTTAGAGAATTGGTTAGTGAAATAGCAATGTTTTTATGCTATGAAGCAATGGAAGAGGCAGACTTAGAAGAAGTGGAAATTGAAACACCAATTACTAAATTTAAAACAGGAAAATTAAATGAAGATAAATATGCCTTTGTTCCAATTTTAAGAGCAGGAATGGGAATGCTAGAAGGAATAACTAGCGTAATACCAAATGCTAAAATTGGACATATAGGAATGTATAGAGATGAAAAAACTTTTGAACCAGTAAATTATTTCTTTAAAGTGCCAAAACATATTGAAGAAAAAGAAGTAATTATATTAGATCCAATGCTTGCAACAGGTGGTTCAGCAGTAGATGCAATAGAACTACTAAAAAGCAAAGGAGTTACAAAGATGAAATTCCTATGTATAATTGCAGCACCAGAAGGACTTGCAAGAGTACAAAAAGAGCATCCAGATGTTCAAATATATTGTGCACATATAGATGACCATTTAAATGAAAACAAATATATAGTACCAGGTTTAGGAGATGCAGGAGATAGAATTTTCGGAACAAAATAAATAACTTTAGGAGCCTTTAGGGACGGGGTCAAAAATCACCTTTTTGATTCTGTCCCCAAAAACATTTTGAAATTATTGTATATTTTTTGTGAATTTGTTGAATTAAATATTTATTAAATATATAATACTCATATAATAACCGTGAAAGGAGAAAATATAATGAAAATTACAAAAGTAGAAGGATTAGCTAATATTGCAAATGACATTAGAATAGGAATTATAGAACAAGTATATAACGCAAATTCAGGGCATCCAGGAGGCTCACTTTCTTGTGCAGATATTTTAGCTGTTTTATACTTTAACCAAATGAATATAGATTCAGAAAATCCAAATGCAAAAGGAAGAGACAGGTTTGTATTATCAAAAGGACACTGTGCACCAGCATTATACGCAACACTTGCAAGAAAAGGATATTTTGACAAAGAGCTTTTAAAAGGCTTTAGAAAGGTAGAGAGCAATTTACAAGGACATCCTGATATGAAAAAGGTTCCTGGTGTTGATATGTCAACAGGTTCACTAGGACAAGGATTATCAGCAGCGGTGGGAATGGCAATTGGTTCAAAGATGGAACATGAGGGATACAGAGTATATTGTCTACTTGGAGATGGAGAACTCGAAGAAGGACAAGTATGGGAAGCAGCAATGTCTGCAAGTAAAAATAAATTAGATAATTTGTGTGCAATTGTAGATTATAATACATTGCAAATTGATGGAAATGTAGAAGAAGTAGCTGGATTAAAAGATATAAAAGAAAAGTTTGAAAGTTTTGGGTTTAATGTTATTGAAGTAAATGGACATGATATAGAAGCCTTGATACATGCTTTTAATAGTGCTAAACATCAAAAGGATATGCCTAGTGTGATTATTGCCCATACAATTAAAGGCAAAGGTGTTTCTTTTATGGAAGGAAAGGCAGAATGGCATGGCAAAGCTCCGAATCAGGAGCAATATGAGGAGGCTATTAATGAGCTTAAGCTTCAACATATTATAGGTTAATCGATTTTCAAGTAAGCGTAATATAAGAACTTTTCTTCGTTCCATCCCAACTACGCAAGAAGATGTAACAACAATTTTTTGCAAACATTAATAATGATTTGAAAAAATTTAGTAACATCTTCTAGCTTGTTGGTCCCCACAGCCGTCACTGCGAAAAGTTTTATATTACTCTTATTTAAAGAATTATAGATAAAAATGCAGGAAAGGAAAAATAAAAATATGGATTTAGATAATAAGATTGCTACTCGTGAGAGTTTTGGAAAGGCTCTTGTGGAGTTAGGCAAGGAAAATGAAAATGTAGTTGTTTTAACAGCAGATTTGGCTGGAGCAACAAAAACTAGTCTTTTTGAAAAAGAATTTCCAGATAGATTTATAAATGTAGGAATTGCAGAACAAAATATGATAGGAATATCAGCAGGACTAGCAACTACTGGTAAAATTCCGTTTGCTAGTACATTTGCAATGTTTGCAGCAGGAAGAGCATATGATCAAATTAGAAATAGTGTTGCTTATCCAAAACTTAATGTAAAAATTTGTGGAACGCATGCTGGAGTTACAGTTGGAGAAGATGGAGCAACACATCAAATGTTAGAGGATTTAAGCTTAATGAGAAGTATTCCAAATATGACTGTGCTATGTACTTCAGATGATGTACAAACTAGATGGGCTATAAAAGAAATGGCAAAAATTGATGGACCAGTATATATTCGCTTGGCAAGAGTTGCAACACCAGTTATATATGATGAAAATCAAAAGTTTGAAATAGGAAAAATGGTACAAATAGGAGATGGAACAGATGCTACTGTATTTGCAACAGGTGTTGAAGTAGCAGAGGCATTAAAAGCCAAAGAGGAACTTGAAAAGGAGAATATAAATATTCGTGTGGTTGATGTACATACAATAAAACCAATTGATAGAGAAATGATAATAAAATGTGCTAAAGAAACTAAAAAGCTAATTACTATTGAAGACCATAGTGTAATTGGAGGACTAGGCACAGCGGTTTGTGAGGTATTATCAGAAGAGTATCCAACAAAAGTAGTAAGAATGGGAATGCAAGATAAGTTTGGAAAATCAGGAAAAGCAGAACAACTATTAAAATATTTTAAATTAGATAGTGAAGCTATTATTGAGAAAGTAAAGGAGTAGAAAAAAGGAGAGAACTATGAAAAACGAAAGAGGACAAATGCAGGAGTATTTGAAACAATATACAAATGCTAATTCAGATATACAAAAACCAAAAGCAGTGGATAAGGCTGTAAAAGGCGTTAAAATAACAACCATAATATTAATAATTCTTACAATACTTATGTTAATTCCTATTGCAGGCTTTGTATATTCTAAAATTGCAGTATTTTTTGAATAAAATAATTGTGAATTTTTTGTGAATTTTTGTAAAAACAAGAAATAAAGAGAAAAGCAGAATAATTGCTTATTTAAGGCGAATTTATTCTGCTTTTTTCCAAAAAAAACTATTGCAATTATTGTATTTTATTGTTATGATAAAGGGGAATAAGAAAAAAGATGTCTAATCTTAGTTAGGAGCTATTCAAATGATAGAATTTAGAAATGTCAGCAAGACTTATGACACTGGAACAGAGGCTGTGCATAATGCAAACTTTGTAATAGAAAAGGGAGATTTTGCATTTTTAGTAGGAAGCTCTGGCTCAGGAAAATCAACACTAATTAAACTAATATTAAAAGAAGAAGAACCAACAAAAGGAAATATTATTATAAATGGAAAAGATACCACTTTTCTAAAACCCAAAAGAATACCATTTTTAAGAAGAAGTATGGGAGTAGTGTTCCAAGACTTTAGACTTTTACCAGACAGAACAGTATATGATAATGTTGCATATGCTATGTATATTGTAAGAGCAACGCCAAGACATATTAGAAGACAAGTTCCTATGATATTATCATTGGTAGGTCTAAGCAATAAAGCTAAAATGTACCCAAATGAATTATCAGGTGGAGAGCAACAAAGAGTAGCTTTAGCACGTGCTCTAGTAAATAACCCATCTATGTTAATTGCAGATGAACCTACAGGAAACCTAGACCCTGAAACAGCATGGGAAATTATGTCTTTACTAGAAGATATAAATAAAAGAGGAACAACTGTAGTAGTAGCAACACATGCAAGAGATATTGTAGACAAAATGAAAAAAAGAGTTATACAAATTGAAGAAGGCAATATCGTAAGAGATGATAGAAGGGGTGGATATAGCAGTGAGATATAGTATTTTTGGTTATTTAATAGGAGAAGGTTTTAGAAACGTATTTAAAAATAAAAAATCCACAATAGCATCTTTAGTTATTATGTGTGCTACAATGTTCGTTTTTGGAATATTCTTTGCAGTTAGTCAAAATGTAAATCATATTACAAAAACTATTGAAGAGCAACAAGGAATGGAAGTATTTATTTTAGATGAAGCAACTGCAGAACAAAAAGAAGAACTAAAAAATAAAATAAGAAGTAATCAGTATGTAAATACAATAACTGAAAAGTCAAAAGAAGATGCATTAGAAGAAATGAAGGGAATGTTTAAAGATAGAAAGTCTTTATGGGATACCTATGATGGAGAAAACAACCCATTTAAAGCATCGTTTATTGTAACATTAACTGATTTAACTAAGGCAGACGAGGTAAGAACGGAAATAGAAAGCTCAAGCATAATATCAAGTGTAGAAATCAAATCAGATACAATAAATGCTTTAATAAAAATAGCAGATGGAATAAATATAATTACAACAATTATTTTAGTTATATTAGTATTTATTTCAATATTTATCATAACAAATACAATTAAACTTACAGTACATGCAAGAAGAAAAGAAATTTCTATTATGAAATATGTTGGAGCTACTAATGGTTTTATTAGATGGCCATTTATGGTAGAAGGTATGTTAATAGGACTAATATCAGTTCTAATTTCATTATTAATTTTAGCATTTTCATACAATGCAGTAATTACGCAAATAGAGCAATCATTAATAAATAACAGACTAAATATACCATTACTAACTTTCCCAGAACTGTTCCAAACTTTATTAATAGTATACTTAGTATTAGGTATTGGAATAGGAGCTCTAGGAAGTGCAATTTCAATGAAGAAATATTTAGAGGTATAAGGGAGAAAAATATGAGAAAAAAGATTATATCTATTTTATTAATATTAATTCTGTTGCAAATGGCTTGTGTTAGTGTATTTGCAACTACACGATCAGACTTAAATAATGCAAAAAACAATTTGAGTACAGCAACAAAAAATAAAAAAGCAGTTACAGCTGAAAAAGAAACAATTTTGAATGAAATTGATGATTTGGAAGATGAAATTGCTGGTTACCAGGCTGAAATCACAGAATTAAATTCTAAAATAACTAAGATGGAGAAAAACATAAAAGAAAAAAATAAAGAAATTGAAAAGCTACAAGAAGAATATGAAGAAAAAAAACAATTATTAGCAGATAGATTAGTTGCAATATATGAACAAGGAAGAATAACTTTTTTAGATGTTTTATTAGCATCAGATAATATATGGGATTATATATCTATGAGTTCAAAAGTTCAACAATTAACAGATGCAGATAATGAGCAAATGGACAAAGTTGAGGCTCAAAAAAATGAAGTGGAAAAAGCCAAAAACGCATTAGAAAAAGAAAAGAAAGAATTAGCAGAAAGCAAAAAATCAGTACAAGATAAACAAACAAAAGTAAAAATAGCAAAAGATAATAAAGAAGTAAAAGTTGCAAGTTTAACAACTGAGCAAAAGAAATTGCAAACTCAAATTAATAACTATAATAAAGAAATTCAAAAATTAGAGGAAGAATTAGCTAAAGCGGCTAATAATTATAACAATTCATATACAGGAAAATTTGTGGGAACATTAAGTTGGCCACTATCAAAATCATCACCAGGTTATAAAACTATTACATCATACTATGGAAATAGACAAGTACCAATTGCAGGAGCAACATCAAATCATAGAGCAATAGACATTGGTGTACCTACAGGAACTCCAGTATTGTCAGCAGGTAATGGAATTGTAATTTCAACAGGATATAATAGTGCAAGAGGATACTTTGTAATAATCAAACATGCAGATAATTTATATACTTTGTATCAACATTTAAGTAAGATATTAGTATCAAGGGGACAAGCTGTTTCAACAGGAAAGACGATAGCTAAGAGTGGAAGTACTGGTATAGGAACAGGACCACATTTACATTTTGAAGTTCGTAAGAGTCAATATTATGGTAGTGAGGTTAACCCTCTTGATTATTGCCACTGGTAAAAAACAAACAAATAATTAAAGAAAGGAGAATGCATAAATGAAAGTTAACAAGTTTATAAGTATTCTCCTTATTTTTGTTTTTACATTTAATATATCAGTGTATTCATTAGCAACTAACATCAAAAACCAAGAAAATGAAATTAATATGAATACAGATAATATTGAAGAATTAGACAACAAGAGAAATGAAATAAAAGAACAATTAGATGCAACGAATATTGAATTAGAATATGTACAGACAGAAATGTCTACGACTTTAGTGAAAATTCAGGAATTAGATGATAAAATAAGAAAATATGAAAGTGAGAATAAAGAACTAGCTAGTAAACTAGAAGTATTAGAAACATCAGTAAAAGAAACAACTAAAAAATTAAATACGGTTACTGAAGACTATTCTCAAAAAGAAAAACAACTAAGAAATAGATTAGTGGCTCTATATGAGGCTGGACCTATACTATATATAGATGTTTTGTTATCTTCAAAAACACTATCAGATTTCATATCAAGATATTATAAAATATTAGAAGTTATGGAGTATGATAACAAATTAATTGAAACAGTAGAGCAAGAAAAAGAAGAAATAGAGTTATCTAAACAGAAACTGGACAAAGAAACTGAAGAACTTAAAACTTTAAAATTAAAAGCAGAACAATCAGAAGTGATATGCAAAAATACAAAAACTTTGCAAGAAAGTTACATCACAAAATTGTCAAAAAATGAAAAAGAATTAAATGAAAAAATAACAAAATATAAAACAGAAACAATACAAATAGAAACAAGAATTAGAGAAATAAGCATGGCGAATGGAGATTATTCTATTCAATACACTGGTGGACTTATGATTTGGCCGGTTGCAAAATCGGGAACAGTGATAACATCAGACTATGGCACAAGACAACATCCAATTCAAGGTGTTACAAATTTTCACTTAGGAATAGATATAGGAAATGCTTATTATGGAACTCCGGCAGTTGCAGCGTTAGGAGGAGTAGTTACATATGCAGGAGAATTAGGCTCTTATGGAAATTGTGTTATAATACAACATGGAAACGGAATATCTACATTGTATGGACATGGACAAAAAGTTTTAACTCAAATTGGAGCACAAGTACAGCAAGGAGATGTAATAATGGAGATAGGTTCAACAGGTAATTCAACTGGACCACACTTACACTTTGAAGTTAGAATAAATGGGGCAACAGTTGATCCATTAAATTATGTAAAAGCACCATAAATAATAATATTTATAAAATTTATAAATATAATATACAGATAGATTTAGAGAGGAATTTAATAAAATGGAAAATAGAAATACACAGAGAATTTATAAAATGATTATGTTAGTATTGATAGTAATAATTGTTACATCTCTAGTAACAGCATTTGCTACATATCAATATCTAATCAATAATGGTATATCATATAGTAAAGTGAATACTACTTCATTAGAAGGATTGGAATATACCTTATCACAATTTAGAAGTGAGCTAGAAAAAAAGTATATTGGAGAAATAAATGACGAAGAATTAATTGAAGGAGCTGTAAAGGGCTATGTAGATGCTTTAGGAGATCCATATACAACATATTATACTAAAAAAGAAATGAAAACAATAATGGAAGAAACAAATGGAAACTTTGTTGGTATTGGCGTATACATGACTAAAGACTTAGAAAAAAATGCAATTTTAATAATTAAACCAATAGAAAATTCACCAGCAGAAAAAGCAGGAATATTACCGGGTGACATTATTACCAAAGTAGATGATGTGGAATATACAGGAGATAAATTAGAAGAGGCTTCTAATAAAATTAGAGGAGAAGAAGGAACAAAGGTAAAATTAGAAATATATAGAAATGGAGAAACTAAAACATTCGAACTTACTAGAACAAAAGTTGTAGTAAGCCATGTAACAACAAAAGTATTAAACAATGATATAGGATATATTGCAATATCAGATTTTGAAGGAGAATGTGCAAGTGAATTTGAAACAAAATACAAACAACTTGAAAAACAAGGAATAAAGAAATTAATAATAGACATTAGAAATAATGGCGGTGGAATTGTAGACGAGGCACTTAAAATAGCAAATATGCTAGTTGATAAAGATTCTACATTACTAATAACAAAAGACAAAAGCGATAAAGAAGAGATTACAAAAGCTACTGAAAAACCAATAATAAATATGCCAACAGTAGTACTTGTAAATGGATACTCAGCAAGTGCTTCAGAGATTTTGGCAGGAGCACTAAAAGATAATGGAAAAGCTACATTAGTAGGAACTAAAACATATGGAAAAGGAATAATTCAAGAATTGCACCAATTGTCAGATGGAAGTGGATTAAAAATAACAGTAAGTGAATACTATACACCAAATCATAATGCAATTCACAAAATAGGAATAACACCAGATGTAGAAATTGACTTATCAGAAGACGTAAAACAGCAAACAACAATACAAGAAAAAGATGATAATCAACTACAAAAAGCAATAGAAATACTAAAATAAAGGCAGATTTGAGAACTAGGTGAAAAATCACCATTTATGATTTTTCACCTAGTTCAAGGATCTTCCTCAAAATTTTTAAAAAATTACAAAAAATATTAAAAAAATTTTAAAATATGTATTGACAATTATAACTAAATTTAGTATACTAAACAAGTCAGCAGAAATGGGCGCATAGCTCAGCTGGGAGAGCATCTGCCTTACAAGCAGGAGGTCATAGGTTCGATCCCTATTGCGCCCACCATTTCTTAAATTAATATTAAGTAAATTTGAAAATAATTTACGGCCTGGTAGTTCAGTTGGTTAGAACGCTAGCCTGTCACGCTAGAGGTCGACGGTTCGAGCCCGTTCCAGGTCGCCATTTTTTTATCTATATGCCTCGATAGCTCAGTTGGTAGAGCAAGGGACTGAAAATCCCTGTGTCACTGGTTCGATTCCAGTTCGAGGCACCAAAGCGAGTTTTCGTCGAACTCTTTATAAGTATTGAAATAACTTAATTTCAAACTAATAAAAATTTGACGAACACAAAAATCTTAAACCGTTTCAAAAAGAAACGGTCTTTTTTTGACCAAAAATATTGAAAAAAGGAGGTTTTTGTGGTATTATGTTACATATAATTAAAAAAGAAATCAATATGAGTAAAGAATTACTCTCTAAAATTGAATGGACTTGCAAAATGAAAAAGGTTAAACCAGAAATTATCAATGGTACCTTAAGAATTGTGGAATATACCAATTTAGCGTATGTAGAGCCACACAGAGTAATTATTAAAGATAAGCTGTACTTATTCTTTAATGAGCAAGATTACTTTTACATAGATAGTTTGGAAAATAAATATCCACTATCAAAATTTAATGAATACATAACATAGCAAGTCAAAATGTTGATATTTTAGAGTTTTTAAAAAATTGTACTATATTGATTTATTAATTATGTTTAAAAGAAAAAATAGAGATAGTTAAAACAATAAATAAAAACTTTAAAGTGTCAATAGCTAAGCTGATATGCTATGTGGCACTTTTTTTAGTGTCTTTCTATATTCATTAAAAGAAGGAGGTAATGTTGTAATGAATGAAGAAAGAAAAGTCGCAGGAATTTATATTCGTGTAAGTACAGAAGATCAGGCAAGGGAAGGATTTAGTTTAGGAGAACAGGAGGAAAAGCTAAAACAACTTTGTGAATATAAAGATTATAAAATTTACAAAGTTTATAAGGACGCAGGAATATCCGCAAAAGATATGGAACACAGACCAGCTTTTCAGCAGATGCTAGTAGATATGCGAGCAGGTAAAATCAATTATATTGTAGCTTATAAATTAGACAGAGTTACTCGTAGTGTTCGTGATTTAGAGGTGTTAATATCAGATTTGGAAAAACATAATTGCTATCTTGTTTGTGATAGAGATGATGTAAATACTAGCACGGCTAATCGGTAGATTTTTCGTAAGGATGCTAACTGTCTTATCACAATTAGAAATTGAAATAGTAAGCGAAAGAACAAAATTCGGTCTAACAGGTGCTATAAAATGTGGACATATTCCACGGAACTTGCCCACTAGGTTACAAAAGAGATGAAACAAAGAAAGTGAGAATTGATGACACTACAAAAGATATAATTATTAGAATATTTAATCTATATCTTGAGGGGAAAAGTTATCAGACAATAGCTAATATTCTAAATGAAGAAAAAGTTTTAAGCCCAAAGAAATGGAGAGATTCTAAAATTGAAAAGATAATCAATAATAGAATTTATGTAGGAGATTATGAAAGATTTAAAAGAGTCGCAAAAGAACAAAGAAAAGAGCCTATAATATATCCTAATGTTATAGAGCCTATTATAACAAAAGCGATGTTTGAAGATGTTCAAATTCAAAAAGAGAAAAATCAAAGAGCATATTGTAGAGATAGAGTTTATATATTTATGCAGAAAATGATATGTCCAAAATGTGGCAAAATAATGCAATGTAAAGGAACAGGTGGGAAAAAGAAAAAATACATGTATTACCATTGCACAGATTGTAAAATTTATCTTCGTGAAGATTTAATTGAAGAACAGGTAATGCCAATGATAATGGACTTAATTGAATATGATATGACAGTAAAGAAATACTTTTATCCTGTTTTAGCTGATAAGAAAGAACGAAATACAGCCAAACTAGATAAAGAAATATCATCATTACAAAATAGAAAGAACAGAATAAAAGAAGCATATTTAAAAGAAATTGTTGATGTAGAGGAATTTTCAAAAGAATATAAAGAAGTTGATGAAAAGCTAAATCTGCTTGAACAAAAACGAATTGAAGCCATAGACTTAAATAAACAAACTTTTTCTCCACAGCATTTAATGGCAGATAGAGATGTAGAAAAAGAAAAGTTAATCCGTTCTAATAAATTCTACGATATGCTAATGGCAGAATGGAAAAACAAAGATAAAGAAGAAAAACAAGAATTTATTTCAAAGTTTTTAGAAAGCATTACAGTTGAAAAAGATAAAAAAGGAAAATACGAATTAGTCAATATGAAGTTAAGAAAAACATTTATTGAACAAGTTTACAAGTTAATGCAAAATGGAATGTTTGATATGACTATTGCGGATGAAAAAGATAAAGAAGTTAGAACAACAGTTATGATGGACAAGCAAGAATTACAAGACTATATTGAACGATTAAATGAATATTACGAAGTATCTTATTATGAAGTAGCAAGATTAGATGAACAAAAGAAAGGCTATCAGAAAAAATATCTTACAATAGATGAAATAAATGATAATGGAGAAAAGCTTTTTAAATTAGTTGAATTAGTAACTGATGATAAAAAATATCCACAGAAAAAAGTAAATAGAATTGTTGGAGCAATTAGAGTAAAAGAACGAGAAAAAGTTAGTTGAAAATTTTAAATAAATGGAGGAATTGAAAATGGAAAATAAAGAATTAAAAGAGAACAAAATTGAAAATAAATATGGAATTGAATACACGAAAGTTGGAGATTATTATATACCAAATTTAGTTTTAGAAAAGAAAGAAAAAATCATATTAAATAAATATGGAAGATTAAGATTAAAATTTTTAAAAGAAAATAAGAAAGCAGAATATACAATAATGTTTATGAATGGAACTTTGAATAAACATTTAAAAAAGATTCAAGAAACAGCACAAAAAAGAATTGATATTATAATTGAAGAACTAAAACAACAGAATAATTTAACAGAAGAAATGAAAAATACAGACCAACTTTATTGGGTGAGTATGATGAATAATTTTAAAAATACAGCAGAAGAAATTGTATTAAACGAACTAATATATGTATAAAAAATTACTGATAGGAGCAAACAGTCAAATGTATTGCCAAATTTAATGTCTATAAGTGTAGCGAGCATAGGTTTTGTATTGCCACAAAACCGACAGCTTATGCTGAAAGGGGACTTTTGTCCCCTATAACCCCTACCTTATGAAATGAAAAAATTGGATTGAAAATTGAATAAGAAATTAAAAAAATTTGAGAAAAATTTTATAAAAAATAAAACGAAAATTTATTAAAAGGAAGTGAAAAATTATGAGAAATAGAACAATAGGAATTAATGTTAGAGTAAGCGAAAATGAAAAGAAGAAGCTACAAAGAAATGCAAAAAAGAGTAATTTAAATTTATCTTCATATTTAAGAAAAGCGGGATTACAAAAAGAGATTTATGCAATTCCAGATGAAGAACTTCGTAAAATTTACAATGGAATTGTTGAATTAAAAAATGAATTTCCATATATGAGAGATGAAGAAATAAAAGATAAAATAACAAAAATGCAAAGTGATTTTTTAGACATATATAATTATAAAAAACGGAGATGATATAGATGGCAACAACCAAAATATGGGCAATTAAGGATAGTATATCTCGAGTAATAAGCTATGCAAAAAATCCAGAAAAGACAACATTCGCAGACTTAAAACAAGTATTAAAATATGCAGAAGATGATGAGAAAACAATAGATAAAGATGAAAAAACTATGTATGTAAGTGGAGTAAATTGTAAAGCAAAAACAGCTTATGAAAAAATGATGCTAGTTCAAAATAGATTTGATAAATGCACAGGAAATGTTGCATATCACGCATATCAAAGTTTTAAAACAGGAGAAGTAACAGCAGAATTAGCACACAAAATTGGGGTAGAACTTGCTGAAAAAATGTGGAGTGAATATCAAGTAGTAGTTGCAACACACCTTGATACTGGCACATATCATAACCATTTTGTAGTAAATTCAGTTAATATGTTTACAGGGAAGAAATTTAATTGTAATAAGGGAGCATATTATCATTTCAGAGAGTTATCAGATGGACTATGTAGAGAATATGGACTAACAATTATTGAAAAACCAAAAGGAAAAACACCAAGAAGTATATATTTTGCAGAAAAACGAGGAGAACCAACAAAGTATAATGTAATAAGAAAAACTATTGATGAAGCAATGGAAATGTGTATAAATTATGGACAATTTAAAAAGATAATGATTAAAAAAGGTTATATTATAAATGATGATTATAATAGGAAATATCCAACAATTCGTTCAATAAATGATAAAAAATCAGTAAGAATGTATCATTTAGGAGAACAATATTTGCCAAAAAACATTGCAAACAAAGTTGAACACAATCCTTATTATTATCAAAATAGATATATGGAATTTATACACACTAAAAAGAAAAAGCCCCAATATAGAATATACAAGTATAAGGGAAAGTTTAGAAATATTAGTAAAATGAGTGGTATAGATGTAATTTTTCTATTATTGTTTCATTTATTAGGGTTAATACCAAAACGAGAAAACTATAAGCCACTATCTCCAGAGATGAAACAAGAAGTAAGAAAAATGGAACGATATTCTAATGAGATAAGACTTATTGTAAGTGAAAAAATAAAAACAACAGAAGATGTAAAAAACTATATTTCACAAACCGAAAAGGATATTGATAATGTTACTAATGTAAGGCAAAAATATAGAAATAAGCTAAGAAATTGCAAAGATGATAAATTAATAAAGGAATACAAAGAAAAACGAGATGAATGCACTACAATACTAAATAAGTACAGAAAAAAACTAAAAACAGCAAATTATATTTTAGAGGACACGACAAAGGTTAAAGAAGTTATAAAAATTGAAAGGCAAATGAAAAATGGACAAGAATATATTTCAAAAATGAAGAAAAAGGACAGAAATTTAAGCAGATAATATGCAAAGGGATTGTTATATAAAAAGTGGCAATCTCTTTTATATTAATTTCTGAAAATAATTGTTTTTATACTGATTTTATGATATAAATAAATAAAATAGAAATTTGTGAAGAGAAAATGATGTTAAGAGCATATAGTGTGTTTAAAAATTTGGATAAAAAGCCGTGTGAAATATTAACAAATAAAGGAATAGAATTATCAGATTGTGAAGAAATCCCTAATAAAGAACAATTATTAAAATTATTATAAAACTATGATATTTTAATAATCGGTGTTAAAGAAAGACTAACAGAATATAGTTTCTTTAAATCAAATTTAATTAAAGTCATTAACTGCAAGACATCAAATGTAATATCAGTAGCAGAGCACATTTTCTCTTTAATATTGAGTCTAAATAAAAGAATAATAGGGGCTAATTCAGATATTATAACTGTAATAGTAACACCACATATAGCGGGTGCAACAAAGGAGGCAATAAAAAGAATGGATGTTGAATTAGCCAATAGTATAAGAGAATATTTAGGAGAGTGTTAATATGAGTGATATTAAAATATTGCATGCTAATAAAGTACATAAAGAATTTATAATACATGGTAATAGAATTATTAATAATACTAATGAAACAGAACAAACAAAAGGCTTAGAATTGAATATAGATAAAGATTATTTTTGCGATAGACCTAAATTTAAATGTTTAATTGCAGAAATAGATAATAAACCAGTAGGTATGATTTTATATTCATATTTTTATTGGGCAAATGATGGAGAAGTTTTATGGATTTCACAAATGTTTGTTGAACAAGAATATAGGAAATGTGGTGTATTCTTTAAATTAATAGAAAAACTAAGAGAAGAAAATAGAGATATAAAAATAGTATCATGTGCTACAGGAGATGAAAATAAGAGAATGCAAAAAATATTAAAATACTATGGTGGACATGAGATAAATTTAAAATTTTATTATAAGAAGGTGTAGGTATGAATTTCAAAGATAAGGTGTTTTTAATAACAGGTTCTACTTCTGGAATAGGTCAAGAAATTGCAAAAGCATTATTAGAAGAAGGTGCGAAAGTTGTTATTAATTATGCACATAATGAAAAAAATGCAGAGGAAACAAAAAAATTATTAGAAAAATATAAAGATAATACTTTATTTGTAAAAGCGGACATATCAGAGGAAAAATCTGTTATAGATATGTATAAAAAAATAGAAGATAAATTTAAGAAATTGGATGGATTAGTAAATAATGCTGTTTATGATAAAATATTTTCAATAGAAGAATTGACAGTAGAAGAATATAAAAGAGAATTAGAAGTAAATGTTATTGCAAGATGGATGTGTATAAAATATGCTATTCCATTACTAAAAAAATCTAATATGCCTAGAATTATAAATATAGCATCAAGATTAGGAACAAAGCCAATGAAAGATTCTGTTGCTTATTGTACAAGTGAAGCAGCAACTATAATGCTTACACAATGCTGTGCATTAGAATTAACAAGAAAATATAATATAAAAACAAATACAGTAAGTCCATCAATGACATTAACACCACTTGCTAAAAAGAGTTATACAGAAGATGAAATAAAACAAACAGCGATGAAAAATCCAAGTGGTAGATTAGGAGAAGTCGAAGATACAGTAAATGCAGTATTATTTTTATTAAGTAAGAATGCAGATTATATAAATGGAGAAAATCTCAATGTTAATGGTGGTATATTGTTAGTGTAAAGAAACAAGATTGGAGGAAAAGTAAATGGAAAATTATTTTATAATACATGGAAGTTTTGGAAGTCCATTTGAAAATTGGTTTAGTTGGTTACAAGACTTTATATCATTTGATGGAAAACAAGTATATGTACCACAATTTCCAATAGGAGTAGGTTATCAAAATTATGAAAATTGGAGTAAACTACTTAAATACTATTTAGATTTAGGCTTAATCAATGAGAATACTATAATAATAGGGCATAGTATTGCACCAGTATTTATATCAAAATTTTTAACTGAAAATAAATTAAAAGTTAAAAAATTAATATTTGTATGTGGATTTAACAATTATTTAGGAATAAATGAAGAATATGATGCCGTTAATAAAACAATGTATTTTGACAATTTGGAAGACGTAAAACAATATGCAAATGAAATAATATGTTTTTATTCTGATAATGATCCATATGTAAAATATGAAATAGAAAAAGACTTTGCAGATAAAATTGCGACAGAACAAGTTTTAATATCAAATGCAGGACACATAAATAGTGAAAGTGGATATGACACATTTGAAGATATAGTAAATTATATTTAATATAAAATTATAGG